>Ga0265298_10000687_pt1 | contig 49445 bp, 49 predicted proteins | sample AusTroGonzalo_MG_3_FD_193486 | JGI IMG/M metagenome (GOLD analysis project Ga0265298, IMG submission 193486) | Bovine rumen microbial communities from tropical cattle in Woodstock, Queensland, Australia - Gonzalo_01 | ecosystem: Host-associated > Mammals > Digestive system > Stomach > Rumen ...
GTAAGTACACAAGATTCGAGAAAGCAAGGATCATCGGAGCGAGGGCACTGCAGATCTCATACGGAGCGCCCGTACTCACGGACTATCCGGAGGATATGCTTGACCCTATCGATATCGCCATGCTGGAGTTCGACAAGGATCTAATCCCGATCTCTGTCGTCAGGAACTGAAAAGAGGTTTAATCATGAGCGAAGAGGAATCATATGTAGCACCGGGAGTCGACCTCCTGGTAGAAGAGGACATCTATCTGACATCCGGAGTCCACATCGGAACGCAGCAGAAATCTGCCGACATGAAGGACTTCATCTACAAGGTCAGGCAGGACGGACTTTACGTCCTCGATGTCAAGAAGACGGACGACAGGCTCAGGGACGCAGCTTCCTTCCTGGCAAGGTTCGACTCCAAGAGGATCCTCGTCGTCTCTGCAAGGCAGTACGGACAGAAGCCCGCAAGGGAGTTCTCCAAGGCTATCGGAGCACCCGCATTCGCAGGCCGTTTCGTCCCCGGAACACTGACCAACCCCCTGAACCCCGCTTTCATCGAGCCCGAGGTCCTGGTCGTCACCGACCCCGCAGCCGACAAGCAGGCACTCAACGAGGCCCTCAACCTGGGAATCCCGATCGTCGCACTGTGCGATGCCAACAACGAGACCAGGAACGTCGATCTCGTCATCCCTACCAACAACAAGGGAAGGCGTGCACTCGCATGCGTCTACTGGATCCTCGCAAGGGAAGTCCTTACCAAGCGCGGTGACCTGAAGGACCCCAACGACTTCCAGCTGTCCATCGACGACTTCGAAGCCAAACTCGTCTGAGTTTCTCAAACTTAACGCCCCTTCGGGGGCCTTTCCATTCCATCTTGTAAGGGCGCAGTTCTGCACTAGCTTTAATATAGCTTGAGACGGGAATTCATCCAATATCTAGCAGTGCCCTTTATATTCAATCCTAATGGAAAAAAGTGTTAGCCAGGCGTTAGAAATAAAGGGATGTTAAAACACTATAAGGAATTGAGGGAAACCTTTATAGCTGGATGTAACAATCGAAAGTTACTTATAGTGTCGATGCTTAGTATTGTTTCGCCAAATATCTCACGAACTCCAAAAGTAAGTGAAATGGTGCCTAGCGCCGTTGGCCCATGTACCGTCCTGTGTGTCGGGTAGGAAGAATAGAGACACCCCTGCTCTCGTATGAGTGCTGGGATCTCGGCTGCTCACGTAAGCGAACGTGGGGTAGGCTGTGTGCTTCCGCATGGTAGGATGCCAAGCACATGATAGTGCGCCGCCCGAATGGGTGGAGGTTGGGTTGAAGTCCCAATTGGTGGTCCTAAAACCGCTGTCTCCTGGATGATGTGGTGGGGTTGTTGAAAAACGATGCCAACAGCCATGCAAACGTGTCGAACGTGCTGCTCTGTGCAGTGTGCTGGGTGTGAAAACCCGTGCTTGCTTGTGCGATCATCCCCTTGGGAACCATGCTGCTGTGATGGTGTGCTGGTCCGGGGTCCTGAAGATGTCTGTGCGTGCTCTTTGAGCAATGCGTGGAACAGTCGTGCCTGCCGTGTGCTTGTGTCCCGAATGGGATGCTTCCGGTGTGGTTATGGCTGTGGGGTTAGTACCTATATGGGGAAAGCTGCCCTCTTGCAGGTGGGAGAGGGTCGGGGTCCGTGTGAACGTGATCCTGGCCGCCAGAGATGGGTGCGAGTGTGAGAACACTCCTGCAGTGATGCAGATCAAGGTGTGTGAATGCCTTGGATGGAACCGAATATGCTGCGCTGAATGCGCCCGCCCGATGTGGTGTTGGTGCTGTGGATGCGGTGTGCCCGTAAGGGTTCTGGAGCGGTAAGCCCCGTGATGGTGTGGGTGAAGAGCCCGCGGAAAGCTGTCCGGGCCCGGAGTGAAAGGTCCTCCGGTAAATCCTGGGTACAGGAAGGGTGACCTTCCTGTACCACCAACTGTGAAAGTTGGACTCTGCGTCTGACCGGGTCTCCGGCCCCCGCAGAGTCAGGAGCGACCTTGCTTTTCTCACCTTTTCTTCGATGGTAGCGTAGGTTCCCGTTGGCCAGCGCAGTCCGCGGTCAGTTTTTAGATTTCTAAAAAGTGGAGGGGTAGCCCCCTCCTGATCAAATGCGTTTGAGATATCTAAGGTTCGGTTCGTATACCAGTCCCTTGTCCATGAGGGTGTTGGATACCTCCTCGAGCTCGATGCTGCTGATCCCTTCGGCCTCGGCCCTCCTCTCGAGTTCCTCCCTGGGAGCGCCCTTCCCGTCGGTGTCCAGCTCCTCAAGGAGGTTCAGGATCAGATCCTCCAGCTGGGCGGCGTTGTTGCCCGATCCGCCCTCCTGGCCCTCCGGGATCTCTATCTCGTCGGGTTCGTCGGAGTAGTCCTCGGGGAACCCGAGGTCCACGTTCCTCTCGGGCAGGAGCATCCTGAGTGCGGCCTGGATGGTCTTGAGGTACAGAGTGGAATCGGGCATCTGCCCGTAGTTGTCCAGGGCGTACGTTATGCCGAACGCCTCGGTGGGGGACATACCCGCCTTGATAAGGTCCTGTTCGGTGGCATCGCCCATGCCGAGCACCTTCTTGGTGTCCGTGAGCCTCTTCCATGTGGATTTCGCCGTTTCCAGGATCCATTCGTTGCGGACGGATTCGCTGATGGGCACTATGTGCTCCGGCCTGACGGAAACGAAGACCCTCTGGTCGTCGGTGGTGTAGGTCCTTACCCTTCCCACCGCGGCGACGAAGCTCGGGATCTCTATGTCCGCTATGGCGGCGGACGCCTCGGGCTGGAATCTACCCACGTTGATGAAGAAGCTGCCGGATACGTCCTGTATCCTCGCCTTCCACATGGGTTCCTCCTCGCTGCCGATGTTCTCCTTCTCTGTCATGACTCCGGCGATGAGCACCCTGTTGATCTTCGCGCCCAGGGGCGTGACGATGTAGGAGGGCATCTTCTCCTCGGTCGCTTTGATCTCCAGAGTGGAGGAGTTCAGCTCGGTGGCGAACACCCTCCACGCGGTCTCCCTGGCGTTCATATCGCCGCCTCCACTTCGTCGAGGAGCTTGTTGGCCTCCGCCTCGAGGTCGATTGCGACGCAGTCGGCCGATTTGACTATGATGCTGGGCCCGTAATCGTCGCTCATGACGTTGCCGGTGACCTTGATCCTCTTCATGAGGATCTTGCTGGTGATCTCCCTTCCGACCACGGCCTCGCCCTTGACGGCCGCGAGTCCGCGTGCCGCCTGCAGGGTGACCCCGGTGAGCTTCTCCGTGTCGTTCTTATTGATGATGGCGCTGATCGCACCCGTTCCATCGTCCAGGACGACCTTGAGCCTGAGGTCCATGACCCCTTCAACGGCCCCGTGGGTGGTGCATGCGCCGTTCAGCATGGAACGGTTGCATTGGGGGCACCTCCTGATTATGCCGCTTCCCTGGCGGACGTCCACGACGAGTCCCTCGAGGGTGATGTCCAATCCTCCCCCGATCCTGCTGATCTCATCCACTGTCTTCTGGTTGACCGATGTGTCTATGACATCGGCGACCTCGTCCACGCGGCTCACCTCGCATCTGTCCCCGAGGTTGAGCTGGGGGATGCCCTTCCATCCTCTGATGTACGCGTTCTTGATGCACAGGGACTCGCCCTCCTTGAGGCCGTAGTCGTTCCATGCCGAGAATTGGATCTTCCCGGTGTCATCCGCTATGACACCCGAGAACATGGTCTTCTGCTCGCCCCTGGCGGTGATCTCCTTGGTCTCGACGGAGATTATCTTGCCTGTGACGGTGACGTTGCCCATCCCTTCCTTGATCTTGCCGATCTTGACCTCGGACGATGCCGCGCTGATCTGCCTCTCGGGCAGTTCCATCTTGACCCCGTCGGCGGGCTCGACCCTTCCGCGGTTGCCCAGGTTGACCTGGACCTTGTCGTTCCATGTCTTGCAGTAGCAGTTCCTGAAGTGGTATACCGATCCTTTCGCTAGGACCAGTGCGCCCGGTTCCCATACGGTGAACGATACCGTTCCGGTCTCGTCCCCGAGGATTCCCGAGATGATCTGCTTGGGCAGACCCTTAACCGTGATGTCCTTGGTGTCCACGAATACCACTTTGGCGGTGATGTCCACGTTCTGCTCCGATCCGGTGAGCTCCGAGACCTTCTTGACCAGGCTGTTGCCGGTGACGAACGTGGCGGTGTCGTTCCCGCCGTATTTCCTAATGATGCCCCTCTTGGCGGCATCGATGTTCACATGGTACTCGTTCAGATATTTGTTCAGCTCCGATGCGAGCTGTTCTTCGTCGATCTTGTCTCCGAGCACCCTTTGCAGTTCCTCGATATGGGGTGTTAGTTCTTCCATTTCCATTGTATCGACTCCTTCCTTTCGGAGGGATATCGTAGCATGGCCTCATTGGTATAAAAGGGTATGAGGGGGGTGCCCGACGGTACCCGAAAGTGGAATGAGCCAGACATGTCAAATGAGAAGATTTCCGTAATGACCCAGCAGGCAGTCGCCGGAGCCGGTGCCGAACTTCTTCATAAGCCATCCGGCGCCGCCTCCGATGCAGCGGAGATACGGGATCGAGCCGAGGCCGGGAGGGCTTCCCGATGCCAGCCCCAGGTCTACGCTGGGTGCCATTACTATTAAATTGCACATCCACATTAATCGTTAATGGTACCCAAGAAGAGAATCGATGAAATCCTCGACGGATACGATCCGAAGGACATAACGATAGCCACACTCTGTTCCCACTCCTCGCTGCAGATTTTCCACGGAGCTAGGAAGCTGGGTTTCAAGACCTTGGGTCTGACCATAACGCACAGCACCAAGTACTACGACGCATTCCCCCTCGGCAAGCCCGACGAGATCATCAAGTACAAGGATTTCGACGATATGGAATCCCGTGTCGACGAGCTGTACGACAGGAACGCCATCATCATCCCCCACGGATCCTTCGTGGAATACATGGGATCGGAGCGTTTCGGAGATTACCCCGTCCCCTCATACGGCAACCGCGAGGTCCTGAACTGGGAATCCAGCAGGGAGAAGCAGAGGGAATGGATCTCCGGAGCCGGGGTGTCCATGCCCGAGATCATCACCGATCCTAAGAGCATCGATAGGCCGGTGATGGTCAAGTACAACGGGGCCAAGGGCGGTAAGGGATACTTCATCGCCATGGATTACAACGGTTTCAAGATGGCCGTGGACCCCGACGAGTCGTACAACATCCAGGAGTACTGCATGGGGACCAGGTACTACATGCACTTCTTCTACGACCCCCTCAAGCACGACGGTTACAAGTGTGCCGAGGGCGGGTCCCTTGAACTCATGTCCATGGACCGTAGGGACGAGTCCAATATAGACGAGCTGTACAAGCTCGGAAACATAGACGATCTGAAGAAGGTCGGGATGTACCCCTCGTTCGTCGTCACCGGGAACACCCCGGTCGTATTGAGGGAATCTCTGCTGCCGAAGGCGTTCGACATGGCCGAGAAGGTCGTCGACAAATCCTACGAGCTGTTCGGCGGCATGTGGGGACCGTTTTGCCTGGAGACCGTCGTCAACGACAAGCTCCAGTTCAAGGCATTCGAGATCTCCACCAGGATCGTCGCGGGAACCAACCCGTTCATCTCCGGATCGCCCTACGCGGACCTGATCTATCCCGGCATGAGCACCGGCGCCAGGATGGCCATGCACATCAAGGAGGCCGCGGAGCAGGGCAAGCTGAAGGAGATCGTCTCCTGATTATCCCAGAGAAACCATTATTAAAACAGTGTCGGATGCGCGTCTGAAAGAAGCGTGTTTAACAATGGTTTCCCAGAGACTGCAGACGGTTCCCGCATCCGGGACAATAGCTATTTCGAATCTCGTCAGCCAGATGAAGGCCGAGGGCATTGACATCGTGTCCTTCTCCATGGGAGAACCAGATTTCACCACACCTTCGAACATCATCGACGCCGCATGCGATTCGCTCCACGCGGGATTCACGCATTACACGCCTTCCACAGGTATCCCCGAGCTCAGGGCGGCCATCGCGGACTACACCAAGAGGAACGACGGCGTCCCCTGCGAAGCCTCCAACGTCCTGGTCACCCCGACCAAGCAGGCGATCTTCATGACCTGTCTGGCCTACATCGATCCCGGCGACGAGGTCATCCTCACCGACCCCTCATGGGTCTCGTACGAGGCATGCATCCGCCTGGCCGGAGGAGTCCCGATCTACGTCCCGACGAGGTTCGAGGACGGTTTCGTCGTCGACCCCGCTCTCATCGAGCAGGCCATCACGCCCAGGACCAGGATGATCATCCTGAACACCCCGACTAACCCTACCGGAACGGTCATCCCCAAGGAAACGCTCAAGCAGATCGCCGACATCGCCATCAGGCACGACATCAAGGTCATGTCCGACGAGATCTATAGCGCGATCGTCTACGAGGGCAAGCACACATCCATGGCATCCTTCCCCGGAATGTTCGACCACACGATCCTCATCTCCGGACTGTCCAAGACCTTCGCCATGACCGGATGGAGGCTCGGATGGGCCATCGCTCCCGTCGAGGACATCAAGAACATCAACAAGCTCCAGTCCCATTCCATATCGTGCTGCACGTCATTCGTCCAGAAGGCGGCGGTAGAGGCTCTCAACGGACCGCAGGACTCCAAGTACGAGATGGTCAAGGCGTTCAGGAAAAGGCGCGATCTGGCACTTGATCTAATCAGAGAGATCCCAGGCATGGAGTGCAACACCCCCAACGGGGCCTTCTACCTGTTCCCCAAGTACAACAGGGACATCCCTTCCGCCAAGCTCGCGGAGATCCTCCTCAAGGAGGGGCACGTCGCGGTGACCCCCGGTACCGCGTTCGGACCCGGAGGCGAGGGATTCTTCAGGATCTCGTACGCGACCTCCGAGGACCAGATAAAAGAGGGCATCTCGAGGATCAAGAGGACCTTATCCGGCCTCTGAACGCGCGAATGCGCGTCCGTACCTGCGACCTTATTTTATAGGAGGGTCAGGTTACCCAATCAATGTCGCTTACGCGAACGAGGGAATAATCTTGAGTAGAACGTTGTTTACCGTCGGGCCCGTGCATGTCGAGGCCGCGACTCTCCAGGCCATGACCAAACCTATGATCACACACCGCTGCAAGGAGTACAAGGAGCTCCACGCCGGCATCGTCGAGAAGATCCAGAAGGCTCTCAACACCGATATGGACGTCTTCCTGGTAGGCGGATCCGCCACCGTGATGCTGGAGGCCGCGATCAGGAACGGAGTGAACAGCAATTCGCTCGGACTCACCAACGGTTCGTTCGGCAACAGGTCCATAGAGCTCGGGGAGCTCAACGGCAAGAACGTCACCAAGGTCCAGGTCCCCTGGGGGAAGGCCATCAAGCCCGAGCACATCGTCGGCAAGGTCACCAAGGACATCGAGGCCGTCCACTGGGTTAGCAACGAGTCGTCAACAGGAGTGTTCAGCGATTCCCTCGCACTGTCGAAGGAGATCAAGGCCCAGAACCCCGATGCATTGACGATGATCGATGCCGTCACATCGGCTTTCGCCATGGACCTCAAGGTCAAGGACCTCGACGCGGATTCCATAGTCTTCGGAACCCAGAAGGCTCTGGCCCTGCCCCCCGGACTCGCCATCATGCTTTGCTCCGAGAGGCTCCTCGAGAAGGCTAAGACAGTTCCCAACCGCGGATTCTACGGCGACCTGCTCAAGATCAAGAAGCAGGCGGATGTAGACTACGCGCTCACAACGCCCCCTGTGTCCCTCATGTACGCGCTGGACTACCAGCTCGACAAGGCACTGAAGGAGGGCATGACCGCAAGGTACGCAAGGCACCAGGAGATGGCCGACATGGTCAGGAACTGGGCCGACAAGAAGCTCCATGGAGTGTTCCCCGAGGAGGGATTCCGTTCCAACTCGATCGGCGTCCTCAATAAGGGAGACATGGACTTCGATGCATTCAATTCGAAGCTGAAGGCCAAGGGATACGAGATCTCCAACGGCTACGGCGATGTCAAAGAGGCAACGTTCAGGATCGGACACATGGGAGACACCACGCCTGCAATGGTCAAGGAGCTCCTGTCCGCCATGGACGAGGTATTGGAGGAATGAAAATGACGACGAAGATTCTGGTATCGGACCCCCTGGATGCAGAGGGACTGGAGATACTGAAGAAGTCGGGATTCCCCGTCGACGAGGTATCCGGACTGTCAGAGGACGAGCTGTGTGCGAAGATCGGCGACTACGACGCCCTGATCATCAGGTCCGGGACCAAGGTGACCAAGAAGGTCATCGACGCCGGGAAGAAGCTGAAGGTCATCGGCCGTGCGGGAGTCGGTGTGGACAACATCGACGTGCCCTACGCCACCGACAAGGGAATCCTTGTCATGAACACCCCCTCCGCGAACATCCTGTCCGCGGCGGAGCACTCCTGCGCCATGCTCCTGGCCGTCGCGAGGAACATCCCCTTCGCCCACGAGTCCATGCACAAGGGCGAGTGGAAGAGGTCCAAGTACACGGGCGTCGAGCTCAACGGCAAGGTCCTGGGAATCATCGGAGTCGGACGTGTCGGAGGCGAGGTCGCGAAGCGCATGAAGGCCTTCAACATGACCATGATCGGATACGACCCCTTCCTGCCCAAGGAAGTGGCGGACTCCCTCGGAGTCAGGCTCACGACCCTGGAAGAGGTCATCTCGACAGCGGACTTCATGACCATCCACACACCCCTCCTCCCCGAGACCAGGAACATGATCTCCCTGCCCCAGTTCAAGATGATGAAGCCCAACGCGAGGATCGCCAACGTGGCCCGCGGAGGCATCGTCAACGAGGACGACCTGTACACTGCTCTCAAGGAGAAGATCATAGCAGGTGCCGCGTTCGACGTATGGTGCAACGAGCCCCTGACCGACGACGAGAAGAAGCTCCTGGAGCTGGACAACCTCGTCACCACGCCCCACCTCGGAGCATCCACCGTCGAGGCCCAGCTGAGGGTCGCCATCGAGGTCGCGGAGCATGCCGTCATGTACCTCAGGGACGGAATCGTCTCCAACGCGGTCAACGCACCCCGCGGATCCCTGGACAAGGAGACCGAGCCCTACATGCCCCTCGTGAAGAATATGGGGGCAATCATACAGCAGGTCGTCGGCAACCATCCGCTCAACAAGCTGGAGATCTCCTACTGCGGCAACCTCGCCAAGAAGCAGTACAAGATGCTCACGGTCAACGCTATCATCGGATACCTCGAGGGCGTAATCGGTACCGCCAACATCATCAACGCCCTCCCCGTGGCCAAGTCCAAGGGAATGGAGATCGTCGAGTCCAGCAAGGATGACTCCAGGGACTACTCGAGCATCGTCGAGATGAAGTTCACATACAACGGCGGTACCCACTCGCTGAGGGGAACCGTCATCGGAGGAAGCCCCAAGCTCCTGGGAATGGACGAGTTCGTCACCGACATCACAATCGCCGACAGGATGATCTTCCTCAGGTACAAGGACACCCCTGGAGTCATCGGAACCGTCGGAAACGCCATCGGAGAGGCCGGTATCAACATCGCCCACATGGCGGTTGGAAGGTCCAGCGGCAACGCGATGATGTTCCTCACCATCGACCAGGACGTCCCTGCGGAAGTGGTGAAGAAGGTCGGAGACAAGGTCGGGGTCGAAGAGATCTCCTACATCAAGCTCGAGCAGTGATACGATGGCAATCGTTACCGTCGACGATCTCACACTCGCGATCAAGAACAGCATCGACGATTCCCACGCCATGGTGGAGGAGCAGGCATACGAGCTCGCCCACCATGTGCTCAACTTCTTCGGATACTCCGACAGGATCATAGACAACATCCTGGAGCCCGAGGACCGCGACGCCTTCTACATGCTGGAGGACGGAGGCATCCTCACCACCGAGAGGGAGGAGACGACCCTGTACGACGGAAGGGAGTGGAGGATCCACTACTGGCTGTTCAAGAGGGACAAGATCGCCGATCTGATGGTCAACTCCAGGAGGAGACAGGCCGACGACGATGATGGCGAGTTCGTATACGCCGACCTCCCGGATGACGTCTGGCAGAGGGGCGGCGACGACGCCGAGTGAAGATGGATTACTTCCCCTACGAGTACCGTCCGGGCCAGAAGCAGCTGGGCGAGTTCATAGACCGTACGGTCCGTGACCGCAGATGCGCAGTGATAGAAGCCGGGACGGGGACGGGTAAGACCGTATCCTCCCTGTGCGGGGCCCTCGGCTATGCCAAGGACCACGACATGAAGGTCGTCTATCTGACCAGGACCAAATCCCAGCAGAAGCAGGTGATCAGGGAATCGGCCGCCATCGGCAACGGCATACTCTGCGTCGCGGTGCAGGGCCGTTCCGCCGCATCGTGTCCCATGATGAGGGACGATCCCGATCTGGCATCGGGGAACGCTGAGGAGATATCCAAGCTCTGCTCTGTGTACAAGCGCAAGTCCAACGGGGTCTGCCACTGCAGGTTCTACAGCGCCATCGAGGAGACCGATGTCGAGGGCTGGGTGGAGATCATCCGCCAGCAGCATCCGGAGCCGGAGGAGTTCGCACGTATGTGCGAGGACGCCGGCGTCTGCCCTTATGAGCTGATGAAGCTCATCCTCCCCTATGCGGACATCATCGCGGTGCCCTATCCATTCGTGTTCATGCCCATGGTCCTGGACCGTTTCGTCGAGTGGATGGGCGTACCCCTCTCCAGGACCGTTCTCATCGTGGACGAGGCCCACAACCTCCCCGATTATCTCCGCGAGGTACAGACGTTCGAGTACAGCGAGTACGCCATGGACCTCGCCGCCAAGGAGGCGAAGGACCACGGCGACTTCGAGCTCCAGGAGGGGATCACCGTCACAGATCTGGTGGCGGTGCTGAAGGAGATACTGGCATATGCGCAGAAGGAGTATCTGATCGACGAGGACGGGATGCTCCCGCCCTACTTCCTGGAGGACGAGCTGATGAGCCGCCTCGGAGTGAGCTCGGTCACCATCTCCCGCATGTGCAAGTCCATGGAGGAGATCGGCGACGGCATCATGGAGAAGAAGAAGGAGCGCAGGAAGCTGCCCCGTTCGTACATCCACTCCATGTCGAGGTTCATACGCGCCTGGATAGACGGCGACGAGGACAACTATGTGAGGCTGGTCGTCAAGGAGAAGGACAATCCCCTCTTCCAGGCCTACTGCATGGACCCTTCCGGGGCCGCAGGCCCTCTGGTGGACTGCTTCTCGTCGATACATATGTCGGGCACCCTGCAGCCCCTCGACGCCTACGAGTCCGAACTGGGGCTGGACAGGGTCAGCAAGCTGTGCCTGGACGGCATCTTCCCCAGGGAGAACCTGCTGACGCTCTACACCGACAGGGTCACCATGAAGTACGAGGAGAGGGAGCTCCCTCAGAACTACGATACCCTGATGCAGATGATAGTGGATAGCGTGAACGCCGTCCATGTGAACACGGCCATATTCTTCCCGTCCTACGGATTCATGGACAAGATGGTGGACGACGGTCTGGTCAGGTATCTGAACAGGGATGTGGTCTACGAGCAGCGCGGCATGTCCCAGCCGGAGCTCATGTCGGTGTTCGAGAGTTTCAAGACATCCGACGGAGGGGTCCTTTTCTGCGTCACGGGAGGAAGGATCAGCGAGGGATTGGATTTCCCCGACAAGACCCTGGAGATGGCGATCCTGATAGGCATCCCGTTCCCCAAGCCCACCGCCAAGCAGAGGGCAATGCGCAGATACTACGACATAAGGTTCGGGGACGGTCTGAGGTACACATCCACTATCCCTACGGTCAGGAAGATGAGGCAGTCCATCGGGAGGCTCATCAGGTCGGAGACCGACAGAGGGGTGGCGGTCATCATGGACCGCAGGGTCGCCAGCCTCAAGGACATAGAGGCCGAGCTCTGTCAGGACATCCCATCCAAGGAGAGGGAGTTCTTCGGCTATTCCAAATACGGGCTCTGACACGGCCATCGTGCCGCGGTGACCCCTGGAAAAGAGACGAAAACTTATCTACTAAAGGGGATGTTGTCCCGACCATGGAGATAACCGTCGACCCCGAAGTTGAGAAGCTGATAAGCGAAGCAGGATGCGATTACCGCGTCTGCACTGCATGCCTCGGCCCCGCATTGGTACCTACTTCGGTCAAGGGTCCTAAGGACACCGACATACAGATCAAGGTCGGCGGTCATACGCTCTACATCTCCAGGTACGTCGCCCGCTACATCTCCAAGGTGACCATCGACATGGTCTACGACGATGACGAGATCGATTCATGCCCTGCATTCCCTGCCAGGTACAAGGGCTATCAGTGGTGAAGGACCGCATTATCAGCACAGTTCTTGGCGAGCGCATCGAGATCGATGGCGTCGCTCATGGTCAGGACCTTGTCCTGTCTGGCCTCCGTTATAGGCCTGGTAGGAACGATGAGGCATCCGTTCGTCTCCTTTATCGAGATGTCGAAGGTCCCGATCTCCTTCGCGATGGAGATGATCTCGTTCTTGTCCAGTCCGATGAGGGGTCTGACCACCGGGAAATCCAATCCGAGGTTCTCGGACCTGATGTTCTTGAGGGTCTGCGAAGCGACCTGACCCAGGGAATCCCCCATGATGATGCCGGATGCGCCGAGGTTCTTCGCCAGTTCCCTGGCGGTCCTCTGCATGGTGCGTTTGCACATGACGCACTGGTAGTGGTAGTCGCAGTTCTCCTTGATCCTCTCCTGGTTGGGCCCGTGCTGGGCCATGTACAGGGGGAACTCCTTGCCGGTGACCTCCCTGAGACGGTCGGCCAGCTCCTCCACCACGGTTATCGAACGGTCGTCGGTGAACGGACGGTTGTCCATGTGCAGAAGTATGACGTCCGCCCCGCGTCTGCTCATGATGTATGCTGCGACGGGAGAATCGATCCCGTTGGACATCAATGCTACGAGTTTCATCAGAGTTCCACGTCGCCGTAGTCGTCCGCGAGCTTCCTGGGCATCGCGTACTTGCATTCGGGGCAGTAGAGTCCGTCACCCTTCTTGCTCCTGACCATCTCGGTCTTGCACTTGCCGCACTGCGCCCTGATGACTCCGAGGTGGTCGTCCTTGGTCGTGAGCTGGAGAGCAGGCTTGATCGCCGTGACCCTGGCCCTGATGAAGTCCCCCTTCCTGAGCTCCTTGGACACGTCGTCCGTGTAGCCCTGGGAGATCTTCGAGACGTGGATCGTGGCGTACGTGTCGCCGCCGAGTCTCCTCTGGACCCCGTCCTTGACGTAGACGTCCGCTGTGGCCATGGTGCTCCTGATGTCGCCGACCACTCCGTAGACGATATCCCCTACGGCAAGTACGTTCGGGGGGTTGGGGGAGATGACCTTTGCGACGCATTCCGCGTCGTCGAGCACGAGCTCTCCTACCTGTGAGGCATATACGATGCCGTTCTCTGCGAATGTCCCCTCTGCGGCCAGATACTCTTCTTCCGAGGCCACTTCCTCTCCGGGGAACACGAATCTTGAATCTGTCATATGTGTCACCTTATGTTGACGACCGCGACGTCAACCGTCTTCTTCGTCTTTGTATGGAATGAAAATGTATTATGGATGTCGTACTTATAAATTTTAGAGAACTCGACCCGACGGCCTTTCTTCTCCGCATACTCCGTTATGAAGTCCAGAGTGTTGGCCATGTGTATCGAGTACACGCATTCCGAGAGCTCCATCGCCCTGTCCAGGAAGGGTCTGTCTGCGTTCCTGTTCTGACATCCGAAGGGAGGGTTCATGAAGATGGTGTCGGCCCCCTCCTCCACGGCGAGGATGTCGCTCTTATGGAATGATACATCGGCACCGAGTTCCTCCTTGTTGATCCCGGCGATCCTCAGGGCGGATTCGGATATGTCGTAGCCGTCCACCTGTGCGGCACCGAGCATCCATGCGCCGATGGAGAACATACCGGTCCCGCATCCAAGGTCCACGACCTTGAGGTCCTTGACATCCCCTCTGGAATAAGCATCGAACAGGATGTCCGCGGCTATGGTGGCGGGGGTCATGTACTGTTCGAGGAACGGGTCGGGGTCCTCGAAGTTCCTGACCTTCTGTAGGCCGATCTCCAGGTCCTTCTTCTTCATCATCCTCTCGCTCCCTGCCGGCGTTCCGCCGTCGTCCGAGGTTACGGTCCTCCACTATATAATTGCGAATATCGAAACATCCGTTGACCGAAATCGGACATGGTTTTTTCGCTATTGTAAGATGAAAAACAAATCGGATTATCAAAAAAATGTTGCATAAGTTTCTTTTTTATTTGATAAGAAATATTCGAGGGAACGTAGGAAACAGGACTATTTCTGTAACCACAGGTGAAGTACTATGGCTATAAAGAACAAGTATCTGAAGGAAGTCTATGCGGATCTCGAGCAGCGCAACAAGGATCAGCCCGAGTTCCTTCAGGCTGTCAAGGAAGTGTTGGAGTCCTTGGAGCCCGTCGTCAAGGCGAGGCCCGAACTCCAGGAAGCTGGAATCATCGAGAGGATCGTCGAGCCCGAGAGGATAATCATGTTCCGTGTGTCTTGGGTGGACGACAAGGGCAAGGTCCAGGTCAACCGCGGATACCGTGTCCAGTTCAACTCGGCAATCGGACCCTATAAGGGAGGACTCAGGCTCCACCCGTCCGTCAACCTGTCGATCCTGAAGTTCCTCGGATTCGAGCAGATCTTCAAGAACAGCCTCACCACGCTCCCCATCGGAGGAGGAAAGGGAGGATCGGACTTCGACCCCAAGGGCAAGTCCGACGCCGAGGTCATGCGCTTCTGCCAGTCTTTCATGACAGAGCTCGCCAAGCACATCGGAGCGGACACCGACGTCCCCGCAGGAGACATCGGAGTCGGCGGAAGAGAGATCGGATACATGTTCGGACAGTATAAGAGGCTCCAGAACGAGTTCACCGGAGTCCTCACTGGAAAGGCCATCCCCTGCGGAGGATCCCTCGCAAGGACAGAGGCCACCGGATACGGCCTGTGCTATTTCACCGAGGAGATGCTGAAGGACCACAAGGACTCCTTCAAGAAGAAGACCGTCGTCATCTCTGGATCCGGAAACGTCGCGACATACGCATGCCAGAAGGCCACCCAGTTCGGTGCCAAGGTCGTCGCGGTCTCCGATTCCAACGGATACGTCTACGACCCCAAGGGAATCGACTACAAGATCATGAAGGAGATCAAGGAGGTCAAGAGGGACAGGATTAAGACCTACGTCAACTACTCCAAGACCGCTGTGTACACCGAGGGTTGCTCTGGAATCTGGACTATCCCCTGCGACATCGCACTCCCCTGCGCTACCCAGAACGAGCTGGATGAGAAGTCCGCTAAGATCCTGATCAAGAACGGCGTCAAGGCAGTCGCCGAGGGAGCCAACATGCCCAGCACCCCTGGAGCGGTCGCGGCATTCCAGAAGGCCGGAGTCCTCTTCGGACCCGCCAAGGCAGCCAACGCCGGAGGAGTCGCCACATCCGCACTGGAGATGAGCCAGAACAGTCAGAGGCTCGCCTGGACATTCGATGAGGTAGATGCAAAGCTCCATGACATCATGGTCAACATCTACAAGCAGGCATCCGAGGCAGCCAAGAAGTACGGCATGGAGGGCAACCTCGTCGCCGGTGCGAACATCGCCGGATTCGAGAAGGTCGCCAACGCCATGCTCTGGCAGGGAATCTCCTACTGATAAACCATTCAAGGTGCCTCCGGGCACCTTCCATTCTTTCATTGTTTTCCATTTGGAGGACTCCACCAATTGGGCATTAAAAGGATATATCATCCAATTTACTAACAATATACAGTTCAGGTTTGTACATTTACAGACTCTGCATAGGTATCATTATTATATTCGAGGACGATATCGCCCCTTTGCAAGTATGACTCTGGCACTGCCAGGGGGGGCAAATGTGGCGATCGGGATGCAGCTACAGGTTGATACCGTTTGTACATTTACTGAAATCACTACCTTAACGTTTAAATACAACATAAAACTAATGACCCTTCAAGGATGTGCCTACTGGGTTAAAGATGTCGAAAGTAGGTGTGTCTAACCCTAACAAACGATTTACCCGAGTCGCAGAGGGATCTGTGAGTTGGGTTCCCCTAATATCTATCCGGGTTCGGAGAAATCCGAGCCCGGATCCCCTAATCTTCTCGTCAATTATCTCCATCGGCTACATCCTCCATGCGTGGCGTTGCCAACGGTTATAACTGATAAGCTGTATTCTAAAATGCATACAGAGTATGCATTTCCTCAACAGAGGGGGTGTGCTTCTGGCCAAGATCAAGAGAGCAGTCATCAGCGTTTCCGATAAGAGCGGTATAGTCGATTTTGCAAAGGAACTCGCCGCGACCGGTGTGGACATAATTTCCACCGGAGGGACATACAAACTTCTGAAAGAGAACGGTATCAAGGTAACCGAGGTATCGGACGTCACGGGATTCCCCGAGATGCTTGACGGACGTGTCAAGACACTCCATCCCAAGGTCCACGCGGGTATCCTCGCACGCAGGGACATCCCGGACCACATGTCGGCTATCAAGGAGAAGGGCATCGAACCCATCGACATGGTCGTCATCAATCTCTATCCGTTCAAGCAGACAGTCCTCAAGGAAGGAGTACAGTTCGAGGACATAGTCGAGAACATCGACATCGGAGGCCCCAGCATGATCCGTGCCGCCGCCAAGAACTACGAATCTGTAGCGGTCGTCACCGACCCCAAGCAGTACCCCGAGATCCTCGAGCAGCTGAAGACCAAGGGCGAGCTCAGCCTAGAGCTCCATCAGAAGCTCATGGCGGACGCATTCGTCGCCACGGCCAACTACGATGCGATGATCGCCTCCCAGATGAAGGAGAGGTTCATCGGCAAGTTCCCCGACTCGTTCCCCATCCCCCTGGAGAAGGTGCAGGACCTCAGGTACGGCGAGAACCCCAACCAGTCCGCCGCATTCTACAAGGATCCCTTCACACCCGGCCCCACGGTGGCCAAGGCGGAATGCCTCTGGGGTAAGGAGCTCTCCTACAACAACATCCTCGACCTCGATAAGGCGTTGGATATCTGTATGGACTTCGAGAAGCCCACAGCGGTCGTAATGAAGCACACGAACCCCTGCGGTCTCGCATCCGCGGACACGATCTTCGAGGCGTTCGAGACTGCCTACAACGTCGATCCCCTCTCCGCTTTCGGATGCGTCATCTGTATGAACAGGCCCTGTACGAAGGAGTGCGCCGAGATGATCTCGAAGTACTTCGTCGAGGCCGTCCTCTGTCCCGACTACGAGGAAGGCGCTGTGGAGATCATGGAGGTCAAGAAGAACATCCGTCTCCTCAGGACGAACTGCCCCATCGGACCCTCCGAGAGGGTCAGGGAGTACAAGATGAAGAAGGTCCAGGGCGGAATGCTCATACAGACCGACGAGGACGTCATCGTGGACCCCAAGAACCTGAAGGTCGTCACCAACCGTGCGCCCACCGAGGAGGAGGTCCACTCCCTGCTCTTCGCATGGAAGCTGGCCAAGCATGTCACATCGAACGCTGTCGTCTATGTCAGGGGCGAGCGCGCTGTCGGAATCGGTGCGGGTCAGATGAGCCGTGTCGACTCGGCCAAGATCGCTACGATGAAGGCCAACGAGCCCACCGAGGGATGCGTCATGGCATCCGATGCGTTCTTCCCGTTCAGGGACGGTGTGGACGAGGCTGCCAAGGCCGGTGTGACGGCCATCATCCAGCCCGGAGGAAGCATCAGGGACCAGGAGGTCATCGATGCGGCCAACGAGCACGGAATGGCGATGGTATTCACCGGATGCCGCGTGTTCAGGCACTGAAACTCATTCCGGGCCGGGAGACCGGTCCGGTACAATTCTCTCCGATTTCGCAATCCCATCAGTAAGCTGGTGCCGCCGCCCCATCCGATTCTGGTCAGAGGCTTTTATTTATGGTAGTTATGCCTATTATCTCTCATGTCGGAAGAGATTCTCACTCACGAGAATATCGACCCACAGAGCCGTAAGAAGATCATGATAGGAATCGCTCTCGCTATGCTTGTAGCGTGTTTCGACGGTTCCATAACGACCACATGCGGCCCTGAGATCGGTAACTCGTTCAACAATACAAGCCTTCTTCCGTGGCTGACAATGGGCTATCTGCTCTTCGAGACCATCATGATTCCCATTTCGGGAAAGCTCTCGGATCTCTATGGAAGGAAGAAACTGCTGTCGATCGGACTCGTACTTTTCCTGGTGAGCTCGATCGTGGCCACCATCGGTATCAGCATGGAGGTCATGGTCTGTGCACGTGCCATCCAAGGTATGGCCGGAGGTATCATGATACCCGTCTGTACCGCTGTCATCGCAGACCTCTATCCTCCCGAGGAGAGGGCGAAGATGCAGGGGTCCCTCGGTGCCCTGTTCGGTATCGGATTCGGTATCGGTCCTCTAATCGGTGGAGCGCTCGCCACCCTGGAAATCGCAGGCATCCCCGGTTGGCATTTCGCATTCGCCATCAACATCCCGCTCCTTCTGATTACGATGTACATGTGCAAGGAGAAGTTCCCGGCGCCTGTCGGCATGAAGGCCAAGCCTGAGATAGACTTCAAAGGTATCGCTCTGATATCCTTGCTTCTGGTCATCTTCATCATATACTTCCAGCTGTTCGGAACGGCATTCGATGTCGTCAGTATCGAGTCGCTCGTGATGATCTTCATCATGGTCGGTATCATCGTTCTGCTCAGCAGGGTGGAATCCAAGGCTGCCGAACCCATCATCGCGCCCCATGTGCTGAAGAACCCCACCGTCAGATCGGCATCCATACTGCTGTTCCTGCTTGGTTTCTCGATGATCGGTGACGAACTGTTCACATCGATGTTCCTGCAGAAGGTGGAAGGATACAGCGCCATCAACGCCGGACTGTTCATGCTGTGTATGATCTTCGGTATGGCCCTCACTTCCACCCTGGCCGGGAGGAGCGTCGAGAAGACGGGATACAAGCCCTGGATCTTTGCAGGACCGGTCCTCATGGCAATTGGAATGACCGGTATGTCCTTCATCACCAATTTCTCCGTTCTTCAGCTGGCAATCTCCGAGTTCGTGTTCGGTCTCGGTGTCGGATGCCTCATGGCATCGCTGATGGCCTGTGTGCAGAACAGTTGTGAGGATTCCGAGGTCGGAATGACCACCTCCGTCGTATCACTGTTCAGGAACATCGGTTCCACCATAGGTTCGAGTGTATACACGATGATGGTGACCCTCGGTATCAGCTACTATGCCATAGAAGAGGGCATCACCCAGTGGGCATACGAAGGAATCGGTATCCTGGAGCACCTGGGCGAAGGGTTCGATGCTCAAATCAAGTTCGTCTTCACCAATTCAGTGGCTGACGCATTCGCACTGGGTACAATCATCCTGATCGTGGCTGCCATCTTAGGATACCGCTTCAAGATTGTCCATATGAGCAAGACCAAGGAGATACTCGATATCGAGAAGGAGGAATGATTCTTCCATGGCCCTTCGGGGCCAAAACCCCTTCCTATTTATTTCTGGATTGATTCGGTTTGTCCTGATGTAAGGTCAGGATCCTTCAGATAATCAGAGAACGGGGATGACGGAGGCTCAGACCTTCTTGTTCTCCTCGATGGCAGGTTCGAGGTCAGTAGGGATGATAGGCTTCCCCTCGGCCTTCCTCTTCATGTGTCCGCCCGGTCCGCCGCGGGCCACCCTAGCCTTCTCTATGCATTCGGGGTTGTCGCAGACGAATGCGGCGTAGACGACGTTCTTGCAGGGTCCGCCGCAGAATTCACAGGTGTACTCATCCAGGTTGAGGGACATGATAACGATAACCGCCTATTACGTATAAAATGGATTTTTGTGGAGGGTATCCGGGGCGGGGCCCCGGAATCCCGTTCACATATCCAGGATGAACTCCTCGCCCGTATTGGGGAGGATGACGTTGTAGTCGCCCTCCAGGTCGGGGAGGAACTTCTCGCGCGATTCCGAGTGCATTATGATGACGTTGTCGGGATCGCACTCCCTGATGAAGTTCACGATCTGATCGTGGTCAGCATGGGCCGAGAAGTCGTACTTCTGCAGCTCGCACGAGATCTTCACGACCTCGCCGTCGATCTTTACGTAGCCTTCCTCCATGAGCATCCTTCCGTTGGTGTCCTCCGCCTGGTATCCTACAAGGAGGATGGCGCTCTTGGGGTCGTCCTTGATGGCGTTGAGGTATCCGAGGACGGGTCCTCCGTCCAGCATACCGCCGGTGGTGACGATCACCTGTCCCTTGATGGCCGAAAGTCTAGAGTTGGGGTTCCTTACCTCGTTGAACTTCCTCTTGGCGGCCTTGAGATGCTTGACATCCCTGATGTACTCGGGGTAGTCGAGGAACAGCCTGGTCACGGACCTTCCCATTCCGTCGACCCACATGTCGTAGCCGAGGTTCCTCAGCAGAAGCATGATCTCCTGCGTCCTTCCGTTCGCGAAGCAGGGGATGAGGACCTTTCCTCCGCGGTCGATGACCTCATCGATCTTGGCGAGGAACGCCTCCTCGGTCTGCTTCCTGTCGGGGTGGTTGCGGCCTCCGTACGTCCCCTCGATGAAGAGGGTGGTGCAGTCGTGGGGCCTCGCTCCTCCGACGAGCCTCTGTGCCTCGGTGTGTATGTCACCGGAGTAGATGGTGGTGACGTCCTTGTCGAACTGGAACATCGCCGCTCCGGGGATGTGTCCGGCGTCGAGCATGGTGACGTCGAAATGGTTGATGCTTATCTGGTCATCGTATGTCATGGGTACGACGGATTTCATGGTCCTCTCTATGTCGCCTGTCGTGTAGGGCTGGGGATAGTCCTCGGCCTTGGCGATCTTGAGCGTGTCGTACATCATGAGCTCCGATATCTCCGCCGACAGCGGTGTCGTGAAGAGATCGCACTCGTTCTTACCGCAGATCTGCGGGATCATCCCGCAGTGATCCAGGTGGGAGTGTGTCAGGAACGCGTAGTCGATACGGGGTGCGGGCAGAGGATACTCTGGAGGTTTCGTAGGGCTGAGACCGTACTCTATGAGTGCGGTCATGCCGTCCCCCTCCAAGGTCATCCCCATGCGTCCGACCATATCGGCACCGCCCAGGAATTTACACTTCATGTTCATGTTTTAGTCTCCTTTTCGTATGCGCCTCACTCTCGGTGAGGACTTTGTGAAAGGAGGTCGAAACCTCCTTGACTGTGATGATGATGCAGGGGTCCTCTCCCCCACATTATAAGAGTAATTCTTCCCTATCTGTGTATAGTATATAAAACATGATATGGAATTGACAACTGTTAAGAATATTCGTTCTTGAATATCTGGCACTTGAATTCCTATATGCTGGCTCATTTGGATGGATACTTTCGGTACAAATGAGCCACACATCACAAATCGTTATATCCTTTAAGAGTGATTGTGACCGCATGGGCGCAGCTATTAGCAATTACGGTAGATATGTTGGAATGCTCGCTGCTGTTCTTTTTATCGCAGCCGCATTCGTCATGTTGCTAGTAAAGGGGGGCGATGATGGCGCATTAGCGGACGCATCGCTCATCGTTCTGACACTGGCCGGCGTGGTCACATTAGTGTATGGTGCCATCAGCGTCAAGGAGAACCCGAAGAGTTACGATAAGATTCTGATCACACTTCTTGGTGTGGTCACGGCGCTAGTGTTCGTCTTCGCCAAAGTGGCCAATATGGACGGTGCGCTCGTCATCGAGATCGTGGGTATAATCGCTATTGTCACCATGATCTGCGGTATTATGAGGGACAAATCGGTTGGTAACAAGACTCTGATGTACATCGACATAGGCTTCCTGATTATCGAGGCGATAGTCGTCATCCTGATGTTCGCCGGAACCTCCCTCGCGGTCACCGAGGCGACCGCTGTCATCCTCATCGGTCTCTGGCTCGCCGCCTACATCACGATGGGCACAGATGCAGTCGTCGAAAAGGCTGCAGCCGTGGATCCTAATAGAAAGTCTGCGAAGAAGGCCCAGAAGCTCAAGGACGAGCAGGAGGCCAAGGCCAAGAAGGATCAGGAGAGGCAGGAGAAGCTCGAAGCCAAGGCCAAGGCGGACAAGGCGAAGCAGAAGAAAGCCGAGCACGAGGCCAAGAAGGAAGAGATAAAGACCGAGCACGAGGCCAAGAAGGAAGAGATAAAGACCGAGCACGAGGCCAAGAAAGCTGAGCATGAAGCTAAGAAAGTCGAGGAGCCCGCGGAGTCCAAGGAACAGATCAAGGCCGCTCCCGCAGAGCCTGCGAAGGAGGAGCCCAAGGCTGCCGAACCCGTACAGGAAGAGCCCAAACCCGTAGAACCTGCAAAGGAGGAGCCCAAGAAGATCAACAACGACTTCATGTCCAGACTGGTATCCTCCAAGGATGTCGGTGGCAAGGTCGTTCCTCCCGTCAAGGCGGAACCCAGACCCGCAGAACCTGCGAAGGAGGAACCTGCATCCGTAGAACCCGTACAGGAAGAACCCGTACAGGAAGAACCCGTACAGGAAGAACCCGTACAGGAAGAACCCGTGGTCGCAGAGCCTGCGAAGGAGGAGCCCAAGGCTGTCGAACCCATCGAAGAGGAACCCGAACCTGCAGAGCCTGTGACGGAAGAACCCGTACAGGAAGAACCCGTGGTCGCAGAGCCTGCGAAGGAGGAACCTGCATCCGTAGAACCCGTACAGGAAGAACCCGTGGTCGCAGAACCGGGGCCGGTAGAGACAGAGCCAGTATCCGAACCCGAGCCTGTTGATGAGACCGTATCGGAGGAATCCGATGACGACGAGGTCCTCGAGGACATCTACACCGACTACTCCCCCGAGGCACTCGTCAGAAGGGCCGCCTGGAACAAGGGAATGAGGTGCAGGAGGGACTACGGCGATTACCACATACCCGTCGCATTCGTCAAGGGTAAGGTCGCCGTATACGTCGAAGAGCCGGGTTCCGAGGACCTGGAGGTCGAGGCAAAGCTGAAGGAGGACGGTTGGGTCGTTCTGAGATACGACATCAACAAGGTCACTGACGGACTCGTCGAGGGAGCCGAGATCGCGGATACCGTGAAGGCCAACATGCGCGCTCAGAAGGCTGCCAAGAAGAAGAAATCGGCCAAGAAGTGAAACCTTTAAAACGGCGGGGGCTCGCCCCCGCCCGCCCACTAAATAAACGCGCGACAACGTTAAAATAGAGACAGTAGATTTGGACGGTAGAGGCTGAATCATGTTTTGCTCGTGCGGCTCAATGATGTTCCCCAAAGATGGGAAGTATGTTTGTAATTCGTGCGGTGCCACCAAGGATATCGGTGGCAAGGCCGAAGTCATAAAGACCGATGTCAAGGAGAAGGAGACCACCGTCATCACGGAGAATGTGGCCACCCTTCCGAAGACCCGTATCCCCTGTCCCGAGTGCGGACACACGGAGGCTTTCTTCGTCATCAGGCAGACACGTGCCGCAGATGAACCTGAGACCAGGATCTACCGTTGCACCAAGTGCAATCACTCCTGGAGGGAATACTGAGGTGCTATCATGTTCGCAGCAGAGCTCAAATCCGATGTCCTCAAGGGCATCGTCAACATAATCTCGACACTCATCGATGAGGTCAAGTTCACGATCACTTCCGAGGGAATGACCCTCAAGGCGGTCGATGCCGCACACGTCGCCATGATCGAGATGAACCTCACCAAGGACGCTTTCGAGTCCTTCTCAGCCGAGGACACCGAGATCGGTCTCGATCTCGAGAAGGTCAAAGGGGTTCTCAAGCTCGCCGGATCCGGGGAGACTATCAGGATGGAGCAGGACGATGCGACAGGCAAGCTCGTCTTCAAGGTCGGGAACATCACAAGGCGCATGAGCCTCATCGATACAACCGGGATGAACGACCCCAAGGTCCCCCAGCTCAATCTCACGGCCACGATCACGGTCCCCATCGAGGAGCTGCAGAAGGGTATCCGTGCTGTCGAATCGATCTCGGACCACATCACGCTCAAGGCGGGCCCGGAGTTCTTCGAGCTCTCCTGCGAGGGGGACACGGATTCCGTCAGCCTCAGGCTGGACCCCTCATCCGCAAAGATAAGCACCGACTCGGACGTGTGCAGCATGTTCCCGCCGGACTATCTGGCGAACATCATCAAGGCCATCCCCACCGGAACGCAGGTGGACATCGAACTGGACAACGATTACCCTATGAAGCTTGTATTCGCATTGGCTAATGGAGCGGCGAAGGTCGATTACCTTCTCGCACCCAGGATCGAGAGCGAGTGAGATGACGCAGGATTACACGATATCGGAGCTCGAGAACATCGCGAACAAGCTCCGCCTGCACGTGGTGGAGATGACATATGCAGCCAACTCGGGGCATCCCGGCGGATCGCTGTCTGCGGCGGATATGATCGCCGCGCTCTACTTCAAGTTCATGAAGCACGACCCGAAGGACCCCTCATGGGACGGCAGGGACAGGTTCGTGCTGTCGAAGGGCCACGTGGCGCCCATCCTCTATGCCGCCTTGGCCGAGTCCGGGTACTTCCCAGTGGAGGACCTCCTCTCTCTGAGGAAGATAGGTTCCAAGCTGCAGGGCCATCCCGTCCGCGGGAAGGTCCCCGGGGTCGAGATGTCCACGGGATCCCTCGGACAGGGACTCAGCATGGCATGCGGTATCGCGCTGGCAGGGAAGATGGACGGCAAGGACTACAAGACCATCTGCATGCTGGGAGACGGAGAGCTCCAGGAGGGTCAGAACTGGGAGGCGGCGATGTTCGCGCGCCAGGCCGGACTGACGAACCTCATAGCGATAGTCGACCGCAACAGGCTGCAGATCACCGGCGACACCGAGGGCGCAGTGGGACTGGAACCCCTGCCGGAGAAATGGAAGGCCTTCGGATGGAACGTCATAATCATCGACGGCCATAACATGCGCCAGATCCTCGAGGCCTTGGACAAGGCAGCGGCGGCGAAGGCTAGGCCGACAGTAATCATAATGAAGACCGTGAAAGGGAAGGGCGTGTCGTTCATGGAGAACAACGCCGGATTCCACGGAAAGGCATGCAACGCCGAGGAGCAGGCCAAAGCGGTCGAGGAACTAAAGGCGGTGATCCAATGACCGAGAAGCTCGCACAGCGCAACTACTACGGAAAGGCACTCGCGGAGCTGGCGAAGGAGGATCCCAAGGTCGTCGTCATGGACGCAGACCTGGCAGGCTCCACCAAGACCTCGGACTTCCAGAAGGTCTGTCCCGAGAGGTTCGTGGAGGTCGGCATCGCCGAATCCAACATGATCGGTATCGCCGCCGGTCTCGCGGCATCGGGTAAGACGGTCTTCGCATCCACTTTCGGGGTGTTCGCCACCGGAAGGTGCTGGGAGCAGATCAGGCTCGCCGTCGCGTATCCGAAGCTCAACGTCAAGATCGTCGCCACCCACTGCGGTATAAGCGTCGGGGAGGACGGTGCATCACACCAGGCACTTGAGGATATAGCCATCATGCGCACGCTCCCCAACATGACCGTGGTCGCACCCGCCGACGCGTACGAGGCGTTCGCCGCCACCAAGGCACTTGCCAAGTACGACGGCCCCGCCTACATGAGGATGGGACGTGCGGACTTCCCCACGATCCTCGAGCCCGATATGGAGTTCGAGATCGGCAAGGCGAAGGTCCTCAGGGAGGGAACCGACGTCACCATAGTAGGCTGCGGACAGATGGTATCATCCTGTCTTCTGGCCGCGGAGGAGCTCGAGGCCGCCGGCATAAGCGCCGAGGTCATAAACATGTCCACGATCAAACCACTCGACACCGAGACGCTCATCGCATCGGTCTCCAAGACCGGATGCTGCGTGACGGCCGAGGAGCACAGTATAATCGGAGGGCTGGGATCGGCCGTCGCGGAGGCACTCTGCGACAGCATCTGCGCTCCTCTGGAGAGGGTCGGCACCAAGGATACCTTCGGTGAATCGGGCAAGCCCGCCGACCTCATGGTCAAATACGGGCTAACCGCGGACGATATCGTCCTGGCAGCCAAGAAATCGGTTTCAAGGAAGTGATTAGATGAAGATTTTCATAGACACAGCGAATCTGGACATGATCAAGGAGATCAACAGCTGGGGTATCCTCGACGGTGTGACCACCAACCCCAGTCTGATCGCGAAGGAAGGAGTGGACGTCAGGACCCGCGTCAGGGAGATTGCGGAGGTCGTCGACGGACCCATCTCCGCGGAGGCCATGTCCATGACCTGCGATGAGATGGTGAAGGAGGGCCGCGAGCTCGCCAAGATCCACCCCAACATCAACGTCAAGCTGCCCATGTGCGTGGAGACGCTGAAGGCCACCAAGATCCTCTCGTCCGAGGGTATCAAGGTCAACGTCACGCTCATCTTCTCGCCCCTGCAGGCACTCCTCGCCGCGAAGGCCGGAGCAGCGTTCGTCTCCCCATTCGTCGGACGTCTCGACGACATCGGTCAGTTCGGAGGCGACCTCGTCGCACAGATCATGACCATCCTCGAGAACTACGGTTTCGAGACGGAGGTCATAGCGGCATCCATCCGCGGACCCAACCATGTCCTGGAAGCCGCCCTCAACGGATGCGACATCGCAACGATCCCCTACGACACCCTCAAGAAGATGGTCGGACACCCCAAGACCGATGAGGGCATCCAGAAGTTCATAGCGGATTACGAGAAATCCAAGAAAAGCTGATCATGCATGATGCGATCGTGATCGGTGCCGGACCCGCAGGGAGTCTGGCGGCCAGGAGCCTGGCCGAGAAGAAGTACGAGGTCATCGTCGTCGAGGAGCACGAGTCACCGGGAGTGCCCCAGCACTGTACGGGACTGGTCTCCGAGGAGACCATCAGGATGGCCAGGGTCAAACCCGAGATCTACAGCAGACTCTACGGGGCCGATGTGATCTTCCCCAACGGCAAGACGCTCGAGGTGCGCGGGGACAGGCCCAAGGGCTTTATGATCGACCGTGTGGACCTCGAGGTCAAGATGGCCGAGGCCGCCCAGAAGGCCGGTGCCGATTACTGTTACAACGAACGCTACCAGGGACACACCGTCGGCGATGCCGTCGTGGTGGACACATCCGTGCGCCCCCACAGGGGAAAGGTCCTGATAGGTGCGGACGGAGCGAACTCCCAGGTGGCAATGACCCTCGGAGACAACAAGCCGAAGGAGTACATCAGGGGGATCCAGGTCGATGTGAGGTACACCATGGAAGACCAGGAGATGCTGAAGCTCTACCTGGGGAACTCCGTGGCACCCGGTTTCTTCGCATGGGCGATACCCTGCGGGGACTTCTCGCGCATCGGTCTGTGCTGCTCATGGGCGGCAGGGCCCCCGTCCGAGTACCTCTCAGACATCCTGGTCCGCATGGGATTCCACGACAGGGTCCTGAAGGTCTACTCCGGAAGGATCCCGCTCGGGATCCGTCCGTACCTCACGGGCGACAGGGTGCTCCTCACCGGCGACGCGGCCGGATTCGTGAAGCCACTGTCCGGAGGAGGGCTCTATCCCGCGTTCAGGGCGAACAAGTACCTGGTCAACACCATCAGCAGCGGTTTCGATTCCGATTCACTCTACTCCAGGGATCTGTCCGAGTACGACAGGTCGTGCATGGATGATTTCGGCCGCGAGATCGAGCATTCCTATCAGCTGAGGAAGAGGTACAAGAAGCTCTCCGACGGTGATTTCAACAGGATCTACGATTATATCCTGAAGAACGACCTCGGGCCCCAGCTCAAGGATCTGGACATAGACCATCCCGGCGATGTGATCAGGAACATCATCAAGGTCCCTTCCGCCTTCTTTTCCGCCATACCCCTCGTGCTGAGGTCCATGAAATGAAGAGGGTGACGTTCGCCAGGCTTCCGACCGACGGGGCGGGGCCTGTCATACGCGACCTCATGGACAGGGGTTATGTCGACATCCATGCCAAGATAGGCAAGGACGAGGGGTACCGCTACGTACCGATCCTTCCAGAATTCATCGATACGGTCAGGGCCATGGGTCTGGAGACCATGGAGGGAGATGCCCACACCCTCGACCGCAGGAGCCCCCAGGAGAAGATATCTGACATCCTCGCGGGATACCCCGAACTGTCAGGGATCGTCCCGGAGAAATGGGAGTATGTGGGCGACATAGTCATAGTCAGGATGGACCCCCGCTGCAGGCCCTACAAGGATCTTATCGGAAGGACCTACGCAGAGGTGCTGGGCGCCAAGACAGTATGCGCGGACGTCATGGGGGTGTCCGGCGAGTTCAGGCAGCCGAGCATGGAGATCATATACGGAGCGGAGACGGAATCCGTCCGTCTCGAGAACGGCATCCGCTACGGGTTCGATGTGACCAAGGTGATGTTCGCATCCGGGAACACGGACGAGAGGATGCGCATGAGGAAGCTGGACTGTGCCGGGGAAACCGTAGTCGATATGTTCGCAGGAATCGGCTACTTCACATTGCCATTGGCAAAGTATTCAGGTGCAAGACGCGTCTTCGCTTGCGAGAAGAACCCCGAATCGTATCAGTTCCTTTGCAGGAATATAAGGGACAATGAGCTCACGGAGAAGGTCATCCCGATACTGTCCGATAACAGGAACCTCCTCGGGAAGCATTTCGCGGACCGCATCCTCATGGGATATGTGCAGACGACCTCGGAGTTCGTTCCGAAGGCGCTGTCCATGATCCGTCCCGGCGGGATAATCCACTATCACGACACATTCTACGTCAACGAGTACGAAGACAGGATCAGATCCATCTTCGATTCGAACTGCGGCGAGGACGGTTACGAGATCCTCAGGATACACGAGGTCAAATCATATGCGCCGTCGGTCTCGCATTACGTGGCGGATATCCGCATCAGACCTTCTCGCCAGAACCCGATGCGGTGAGCAGCGTGTTCATGGTCTCGCGGTACTTGTCGCCGTTGGCGGCGATGACCGCTTTCGTGAATGGCACGAGGTAATCCGCGAAATCCTTCTCCTCTTTGCTGAGTTTGATGGGTATCTCCCCGGCTCCGGTCGCCATGACGAATGCTCCTGCGACGCTGCGGGACTTGTTGTTCTTGAGACCCGTGTTCTGCAGGATCCTGAGTACCATCTGCTCCCCGCCGACCTTAGCTGCCTTTGCAAGGCTGTCGGCTAGTTCGGTGATCGGCCCGGGCTTGTTGAACACGGGCAGGGAATCCACGACGGAAGCCGATATCTGGATGTTATGAGCGGATTCGAGCGTCGGTATGGGCTGGCTCTTGGACTGGTCCCCCATCTTTGCCGCCGTCTCCGCATCGGTGTATGCCGTGATGATATCCTTCCAATCGTCCTCCCAGAGGATGTTAAGGATATCGCTGACCCTGCTGCCCTTGGCGATGATCGTCCTGGGGTTCTCCGAGAGGAACTTCTTCAGACATTCCTTGTAGGCATCCTCTCCCGTGAGGTCGCCGATGAAGGAATCCAGCGAATCGCCGTAGTTCTTGGTCCCGATGATGTATGTGGCGGTCGCACTCTCCCTGAGGTCTCCCATCTTGGACCTCTTGATCTCGTTGATCAGGGATGAATCGGTGATCTTTCCCATCATGTAGTCCTTGATCTTGTCCTCGGGGATTTCCTCGTAATCCTTCTCTCCGGGCTTGTGGTATTTGTGCCTGACACGTACAGAGAGGTCCTTCCAGGGTTCGTTGCCTGCGATCCTGGACATGAGGAACTGGACCGTGGACACGTTCCTTGCGCAGCTCTCGCAGATCCTGATGGTCTCTCCCAGGGACTTGATCTCGATCTCGAGCACGGCCGATGCGTTGTGCCCGCAGTCCAGACCATCGTCCGGGAACTCGTAGGGGGTCTCCCAGAAGGTGTCGTAGAGGTAGTCCTCGGGCATGTTGAACCTGTCCGAGCAGACGATGTTGTCCTCGAACGAGTAGAGGTAGAGGTTGTTCTTCTTGATGAACTGGTTGTAGAACAGGAGCCTGACCCTGGGGTCGTTGTAGTTCTGGCAGCCGATTAGCTTGTCCGATCCGACACTTCCCCTGACCGCGTAGGAGACGGTCTCATCCCCGAGCCTCGCGCTTGCCAGCAAGGGGACGGATCCCGAGGCCGCGAGGGATATGGTGCCGGCGTAGGCCTTGGTCATGTCGTCGTTGAAGACCTTGCCCGCTTCCTTGACGAGGGCATCGGGATTGTTGCGAATCTTCTGCAGAGAATCGATGCTCTTGAAGACCTTGTCGAAGGCGCACTTCCTGCAGTTGCCTGCACACTGAGGTCTGAGGATCCCCGGGTTCTCGGCCAGTGTCCTGGAGCGTTCCAGCAGGTCATCCTCAAGTTTCTTCGAGGTGTGTTTGACTCCTCTCATTCTCACGCGCTTTCTACCGGCCATGTAGGGCCGAACGACTCCATTTTACTAATAACTCTCTGTCTCGTGCACGGGGGATGGATGTGTCCGGACACTCTACGCTTTATACGGATCATCCGATTACCGGGCATGGAGTCCGATTTCGAGAAGAGCGTTCGTGAGTTCCTCGCCAGGGATCCCTTCCGTCTGAGAGGGGTATCCGATGACAGTCTGGCACTGTTCTGTGCAGCCCTGACCCACGACAGCTATTCCAACGAGGCGGCGGACATGGATCCCCCGCGTTATGTGGAATCCTACGAGCGTCTCGAGTTCCTAGGAGATTCCATTTTGGAGTTCCTCGTATGCGAGCATGTGTACAGGAACACGGACATCAGCGAGGGCCCCATGACCGACTACAAGCAGGACAAGGTCGCCAACCACATGCTGTCCCAGCGCATATTGGACAGGGGCATAGGGATCGATTCCGTAATGAGGGTCGGCAAAGGCCATGTGAGGGGCCAGACCAAGGCCATCGAGGAGAACATGCGCGCAGACTGCTTCGAGGCCCTGATAGCCGCAATCTATCTCTCATACGGCATGGACGAGGCCCGCAGGGTGGTCAGCGAGACGCTCCTCTCCTGACACTGATTTGTTCGCGCGTGCGTAACTACTTATCGTTGCTCCAAGATACGCAAGCATGGACCAGAACGTCGTCTCGATCTCCCAGGATATCCGCGATATGAAGATACGCGGGGCCGGGAGGATCGCCAGGGCCGGAGCCACGGCCATGTGTAGATTCGCGGAGGATTACTCCGGCAAGGACATGGGTACCTTCCGCAAGGATCTGGACGACGCGGCACAGGTCATCCTCGGTTCCAGGCCCACGGCCGTATCGCTGTGGAACGGCGTACAGGCATCCATCAGAGGGGCCAAGGCCGCCGGCAGCGTGGACGAGGCCAAGGAGATCATAGTGAACAACTCCAATAGGTTCATAGCCGAGTCCAACGAGGCGGTCCGCCACATAGCGGAGATAGGCGCCAAGAGGATCGAGGACGGCGACACCATAGTGACCCACTGCAACAGCAGCGTGGCCATAGGGGTGATAGCCGAGGCCCACAGGCAGGGCAAGGATATCAGGGTGTTCGCCACGGAATCGCGTCCATGGAGGCAGGGCATCCTGACCGTCAACGATCTGTCCAAGGAGGGCATCGACACCACGCTCATCATAGACAGCGCGGTGCGTCTGGTCATGAAGAAGGTCGACAAGGTGTTCGTGGGAGCGGATACGATCACGTCCCACGGTGCGCTTATCAACAAGATAGGCACGTCGCAGGTGGCCCTGGCGGCCAAGGAGGCGAGGGTCCAGTTTTACACCTGCAGCGAGACCTACAAGTTCTCCCCTCTCTCCCTGGAGGGGGATCTGGTGAAGATAGAGGAGCGCGATATCTCCGAGGTTGTGAAGCCCGGGGAGATCCCGGCGGACGTGAAGGTGTACAACCCCGTGTTCGACGTGACTCCGGCACAGTACATAGACGGGATCGTCACCGAGATGGGTCTGATTTCCCCCGGTTCGGTATACGATATCCTGGAGAGGAAGTTCGGAACTGAGATGATGAAGGAGTGAGAAGAATGGATTCGTATCTGCACTTGGGCGAGCCGGTAGATCCGGACAAGTATGTGGTCTGCAAGTACCGCGTGACTACGGACCTTCCGATGGAGAAGGCCGCGGAGGCGATAGCCGCCGAGCAGTCCACCGGGACCTGGACAGGGATATCCACCCTGGACAACGAGGTCTTCACCTCGCTGGGAGCGAGGGTAGTGGACATCTCCGGAGACAACATCATCGTGGAGTTCCCCATAGACGATTTCAGCATAGAGGTCGGGGCAGTCCCCCAGATCCTCAGCGTCATAGCCGGCAACCTGTTCGGTCTCGGGGCCCTCAAGGGTGTGAGGCTGGAGGATGTGACGTTCCCCAAGGCCATCCTGGAGCAGTTCAAGGGGCCCAAGTTCGGCGCGGACGGCATGAGGAAGCTCCTGGACCGTCCCGAGAAGCCCCTGGTGGGAACGATAGTGAAGCCCAAGATCGGGCTGAATCCCAAGAAGACGGCCGAGTACGTGTACGAGGCGGGGGCCGGAGGGCTCACGAACTCCAAGGACGACGAGACCCTGGTCGACCAGCCCTTCTGTCCCATAGAGGACAGGACCCTGGCGGTCGCAGAGGCGCTGGACAGGCTGGAGGCAGAGGGACATAAGATGATGCACGCCATCAACGTCAGCACCCGCGGGGACAAGATCGTGGAGCTGGCGGAGAAGGTCCAGTCCTGGGGGGCCAGGGAGCTCATGGTCGATGTGATCACATGCGGTTTCGGAGCCGTCCAGGCTCTGGCGGAGGATCCCTCGATCAAGGTGCCGATACATGTCCACAGGACCATGCACGGAGCGTTCACCAAGGATCCGCTCCACGGGGTGGCGATGCTCCCGCTGACCAAGCTCACCAGGATGTGCGGGGGCGATGCGCTGCACATCGGCACTCTGGGAGTGGGAAAGATGTCGGGAAGCACCAAGGAGGATGCTAACCTGCCGGCATGCCTCGGGGACGACGTACCGTACAAGACGGTCATGCCCGTATGTTCCGGAGGGGTATACCCCGGAATAGTCGAGGCCATAGTGAGGAAGGCAGGCAACAACGTTCAGATCCAGGCCGGAGGCGGTGTCGCAGGACACCCCGGCGGGGTAAGGGCCGGTGCCATGGGTATGAGTCAGGCGGTGGATGCCGCCTATCTCGGCATACCCAAGGAGGAGTACGCCAAGGACCATAGGGAACTGGCCATAGCATTGGAGACATGGGGATCCAAATGAAGTTCAAGGTAAGGGAAGTAGATGTCCATTCCCCGGACCCGCAGATAATGCTGGACGAGAAGGACTGCGTGGAGCTGGGAGTCAAGGAGAACGACCGTGTCATGATCACGGGGGAGAGGTCCACCATAGCGATCGTCACATACAGCGGGGGCATCCTCGAACCGGGGACCGCAGCCTTGCAGAGGGGCACGCTGATCAAGACCGGCCTCAACAAGGACGGCACGGTGGACATCACGTACGCGCACAAGCCCGATTCCGTCAGGTACATCCGCAAGAAGATGGACGGGGAGAAGCTGACGAAGGACGAGATCGAGGCCATCGTCAGGGACATACTGGAGAACAGGATGTCCAGCATCGAGATATCCGCATGGCTCACGTCGCTGCACATCAACGGCATGGATATCGGGGAGATAGCCGATTTCACGATGGCGATGGCGAAGACCGGGGAGATCCTGAAATTCGCCAGGTCGCCCGTCTTCGACTTCCACAGCCTGGGCGGTGTGCCCGGCAACAAGATCACGCCCATAGTCATCTCGATAGTCGCATCCGCGGGACTGATGATCCCGAAGACGTCGTCTAGGGCAATCAGCAGCGCATGCGGGACATCCGACTTCGTCGAGACGTTCTGCGATGTCGAGCTCTCGGCCAGCAAACTGATGTCGATATCGGAGGAGGTCGGCGGCGTGTTCGCATGGGGCGGTTCCATGAACCTCGCACCCGTGGACGACATGGTGATCAAGATCGAGCATCCCCTCGGGATCAATCCCAGGGCCCAGATGCTCGCATCCATAATGAGCAAGAAGGTCGCGATGGGTTCCACGCATCTGCTCGTGGACATCCCCGTGGGATCGGAGTCCAAGGTCCCTACCCTCGAGGAGGGAAAGGCGTACGCCCGCGACCTGATGGACCTGGGGGACAGGATCGGTATGCATGTGGAATGCGCGATCACATATGCGGACCAGCCCATCGGTATGGCCATAGGCCCCAATCTGGAGGCCAGGGAATGCATATCCATCCTGGAGGGCCAGAAGCACCCTTCAAGCGTCATCGAGAAGGCCTGCGAGTGCGCGGGCATCATCCTCGAGATGGCCGGGATACCCAACGGGTTCGCCAAGGCGAAGGAGATCCTGGACTCCGGCCAGGCCCACAAGAAGTTCCTGGAGATCGTGGTGGCCCAGAATGGCAGGCCCGACCTCAAATCGACCGACCTCGAACCAGGGAAGTACTCCTACGAGTTCAAGGCTCCCAACGCCGGATACGTGCATGTGATCCACAACAAGGAGGTCGTGAACATTGCTAAGGTCGCGGGTGCGCCATCCGACAAGGGTGCCGGGCTCATGATCATGAAGAAGAAGGGCCAGAGGGTCGAGGCAGGAGAGGTCCTGATGACCATCTACGCCGAGAGCGAGGCCAAGCTGAAGCGTGCCCAGGAGGCGGCCATCAGCAACAACCCGTTCGAGATAGAGGGTATGCTGCTCAAAAGGGTGGCCGAAGTGAGGAAGCTATGACAGGCAAGCTGATGTTCACGGTCGACCTGGATCCCGATGTCAATATCCAGGTGGAAGGTACGAGGGCCGCAGGTTCTCTCGACCGCGGCAAGGGGCCGGAGCCCAGGTTCGAGTCCTGCGAGAAGGGTCTCGAGATCCTGCTGGACGTTTTGGAGGACTTCGGCATGAAGGCTACCTTCTTCGTCGAGGGCCGCACCTCGGAGGTCATAGACTGCTCGAGGCTCAAGAAGCAATGCGTAGGATTCCACGGCTACGAGCACGAGGACCTCTCCGCAGTCGGCCCCGAAGAGCTCGGGGAGATCATGGACAAGGCCTACGAGGCGGTCAGGGGCAACGTCAAGAAGCCCACATGCTTCCGCGCGCCCTACATGAAGACCAACGATGCGGTGTTCGGAGAGCTGCGGAGGCTCGGGATCAAGCACGATTCGTCGCTGTATGCGGACCCCAGCACCGGGCCTTACGACATATCTGGGGTCGTGGAACACCCCGTGGCGAAGGGCAAGGACCTCAGGGGGAAGACCATCACGGCCTATCTGTGGCCCATGCACGAAGGTACCAGGGAACCCACGGACTATCTGTCCCTCGCAAGGGTGTCAGGCAGTGCCGACCTGGTCCTGTCCACGCATGCCTGGCACATGGTGGAGACTCGCGAAAGGGGAATCATGTCCTGGGCCGAGATGGAGCATAACAGGAAATCGTTGGAACATACGCTGAAGCTCCTCATCGACGAGGGTTACAGGCCCGCTACCCTGACGGAATGAAGTCATGGCGGAGATAGCCTTCAGGGATCCGGTGAGAGGGGATATCGGACCGCTCTCGAAGATCGCCGACGACGAGTGGAGGTTCCGCGTCTATTCGGAGGAGCACGGGCTGGATTTTGCCGCATACTACATCGTGAAATGCATCCACGGCGCCAACACTGCCTCCACACTGACGGTGGACGGGGAGCCCTGCGGTATCGTAGTGGTCGGCGGCATGCCCGGGGAAACATTGGACCTGTCGGAGGACCTGTCCCGTTACGCGGAGCTCCTGGAGGACCTGGAGGATTTCGGACCCTGCAGGAGGGACCTGGTCGAACTGGAGAGGATCTACGGCGAATTCGCGTCCAGGTTCAGAGAGTCTGGATGGGCGCAACTGACCCTTCTTCTGCTGTCGGACAGGCACAAGGGATTGGGTCTGGGGCGCAGGATGTTGGAATATGCATCCAAATGTGCCAGCACCGCCGGTATGAAGGGGCTCTACTTCTTCACGGACAATGAATGCAACGTAGGGTTCTACGACCACATGGGCGCCGTTCGCTTCGCAGAGGAGAGTATGGTCTGCGCGGGCGAAATCCTGAAAGTCTACGGCTACTACCTCGAATTCCGACCTTTTTGTATAAAGTCTACAGGCGCACGATTATATAGAGTCGAAAACATCGAGCGCCTACCGTGATTCAATGACCGAGCTCATTTTAGGCAAGGATGTATCGGCGGAGATCTACGCCGAACTCAGGACTAGGATAGAGAGGCTGAAGTCCGCAGGCGTGACGCCCGGACTCGCAGTCGTACTGGTCGGGGACGATCCCGCTTCCCAGGTCTACGTCAGGAAGAAAGGGGAGATGTGCGAGGAGCTCGGTATGAGGTCTGTCACGGTCCGTATGCCCGCGGAAACCACACAGGAACAGCTCATGGCCAAGGTGGACGAGCTCAACAGGGACGATTCAATCCACGGGTTCCTGGTGCAGCTGCCTCTTCCGTCCCATCTGGACGAGGAGGCGGTCATCAACGCGATAGATCCGAGGAAGGATGTCGACTGCTTCCACCCCAGCAATGTGGGGCGCGTCCTCATCGGGAATCCAGATTTCCTTCCCGCCACCCCCGCAGGGGTGCAGCAGATGCTGATCAGGTCGGGCGTGGAGACCGCAGGGAAGCACGTTGTGGTGGTCGGTCGCAGCAACATAGTCGGCAAGCCCATGGCGGCCATGATGGTCCAGAAGGGCGCAGGTGCCGATTCCACGGTGACCATAGCGCATTCGCGCACGAAGGACCTGCCGGCGGTGACCAGGCAGGCGGACATACTCATAGTAGCGATAGGCAAACCCCGCTTCGTGACGGGAGACATGGTCAAGGAGGGGGCGGTCGTCATCGATGTGGGTACCAACAGGGTCGAGGACCCGACGCATCCCAAGGGCAGCAGGCTCGTAGGGGATGTGGATTTCGAGAGCGTCAAGGACAGGGCGTCGAAGATCTCGCCCGTGCCCGGAGGAGTGGGCCCTATGACGATTTGTATGCTCATGGCCAACGCAGTCAAGGCGGCTGAGAAGGCTTCGGAAGTGAAACAATGATAAGAGAATGCGAAGAGCACGGATATTTCCGCAACGAACGCTGCCCCTACTGCGGGGAAGAAGGCAAGTTCATCATGTCGGACTTCGAGGTCGAGAAGATCGGAAGGACATTGGCAGGAATACTGAGGCACGGCAAATACAACCTCAAGATGGATTCACAGGGTTACGTGTCCACACGCGATGTCCTCGACAAGATCAAGGATCTCAACCCCCGTATGAACTGGCTGAGGATCAGGCATCTGGAGGCGCTCGTGGATACCGACCCCAAGGGAAGGTACAGCATCTCCGCGGGCAAGATCAGGGCCACATACGGCCACACCATAGACCTGGACATCAGGTTGGATTGCGAGAACATCCCCGAGGAACTGTTCTATCCGACCAACGAGGAGGAGGTCGAGGACCTCCTGGAGAACGGAATCGCACCCGGCGACCGTTCCATGGTCCACCTGTCAAGGACATTCCAGGACGCCATACGCGCCGGATTGGTCCACACGGAGGACCCCATCATTCTGGGAATTGACACTGACATCTGCATGGATATGGGATCGGACATCGGAAAGGCCGCCCGTACTGTGTATCTGTGCAAGAACGTCCCCCCGGAGGCGATATTCGTCGCCGATCCGGATGAATACGGTTCGGAGGAGGACGCGGACTAAACCATTTCCGATATTTGGTGAATAAATTGGTACAGATACTGACACCGGAACAAGTACAGGAAAGAAGCGGGAGGATGTTCTGCAAGCGCTTCCTCACCATGGTGGACGAGAAGAACGGAAAGGTCCAGTTCATAGAGGTCTGCTCGTCGGTCGGACCCGCCGAATGGGATGCGGTGAACAGGCGCCGTACCGGCGGAGTGATAAAGTCCGTCAAGCTGAAGTCGACCATGCTCATCACCGATGCGGAGATAGGGGAATCCGAACTTAGGCTAGGTCCCGTCTCCCAGCAGCTGGGTGCGATGGGGATCAGCTCCATAAAGATCGAGGGGGACGAGGTGCGGTCCACCTGGTACGGGATGGCGGGAGCCTCCGTAGGGGTCGGAGCATGCATGCCCGCATGCCCCGATGTGCTCCGCACGGAATACCCCGACGATTTCAAGATGGGCGGAGGACACACGGCTCACGTGGACATCATCACGCCCAAGCTGGTGCGCGTCATCATAGGTATCGACGATACCGACACCAAGGAGAAGGGGGCCACCTGGGTCGCCGGTCTCAAACTGGGCACGCAGTGCCCCATAGGCAAGTTCATAGAGCATAAGATCGTGCAGCTGAACCCCGATGCGCCCAACAAGACCACCAACTGCTGCGGTACCGCGGTATCGTTCGCCGTCAAGGAGTCGGAGATCCCGGCGCTCATAGAGTTCGCGGTGGATTTCATACGCAAGGAGTCCTACTCCGAGGACGCCATAATGACGGTCTTCCAGGGATTGGAGATTCCCAAACCCCTGGCGGATTTCGGATGGGACTGCAAGAGCATACTGTTCAGACCCGAGGACGCCGTCAAGGTGGCCGAGGAGAACGGGGTCCAGATAATATCGTTGAACGGCGGTAAGAAGGGAGTGATCGGTGCGGTGGCAGCGATCGGATGCTTCGATATGGGGGAGAAGGCCGCAGGAGTCCCCCAGGATTTCGAGTGATGACCATGGTGATGCCGAACATAGTGAAGGATGCGGCGTACATCGCCTACGAATCTTCCCTCAAGAAGGAGGTGCTGTCAGGGGAGATGCCCCAGCACATCGCCATAATCATGGACGGTAACCGCAGGTACGCGGATGAGGTTCTGGGGGAGTCGTCCCTCGAGGGGCACATCATGGGCAAGGAGAAGCTCAGGGAGGTACTGGAATGGTGCACGGAGCTGAAGGTCAAGCATCTCACCCTGTTCGCTTTCTCCACGGAGAACTTCAAGAGGGACCCCGACGAGGTGGCCTACATCATGAACCTCATGGAGAGGTCGTTCTACGAGTACGCCGACTCCGAGGAGGTCCACAAGCGCCGTGCCGGTATCAGGGTCATAGGGGACAGGTCGCTGTTCCCGGAGGAGCTGCTGAAAGCGGTCGAGTACGCCGAGGAGAAGACCAAGGACTACACTGAGATGACCGTGTACATGGCCGTCGGATACGGTGGAAGGCAGGACATCGCCAACGCCGTCCGGTGCATAGCGAAGAAGGTCAGGGACGGCGAGATGGACCTCGACGACATAGACGAGGACCTGATATCGTCCGTCATTTCGACCAGCGACATACCCGATCCCGACCTCGTCCTCAGGACATCGGGGGAGATCAGGCTGTCCAATTTCCTGCTATGGCAGATGGCGTATTCGGAACTGTACTTCACCGATGTCTATTGGCCAGGATTCAGGTACATCGATTTCCTGAGGGCCATAAGGACATACCAGCAGCGTAAGAGGCGTTATGGGGCTTGAGTGTGCATGAGATCCGACATAATCTTCATGCACGCACCCTCCGTCTATGATTTCCGCAAGAAACCCATATTCTACGGACCGGTGAGCGACGTCATACCGTCCTCCCCGGTCTTCGAGATGTACCCGATAGGGTTCATGACGATATCCTCCCATCTGGAGGCCGCAGGATTCAGGACCAGGATAGTCAACATCGCGGTCCAGATGCTCAAGAGCGACAGGTTCGACGTCGAGAAGAGGATCGCGGGACTGGATGCGAAGGTCTTCGCCATCGACCTGCACTGGATGCCCCATGCTCACGGGGCTATAGAGCTCGCTAGGATAGTGAAAAGATACCATCCGGACGCCCTGGTGGAGTTCGGCGGGCTGACATCATCGTACTTCTACAGGGAGCTCATCGAGAGGCCGGAGATCGACCTGGTCATGAGGGGGGACACCACCGAGGTGCCCACGGTCATGATGATGCAGGCTCTGGAGAAGGGCGGGGACCTCTCGGAGATCCCCAATCTGACCTGGAAAGACAGAGACGGGCATGTCCACGAGAATCCGGTGACCTATTCCCTGGAATCCCTGGACGATATCATGTTCGACTACGGGACCATGATCAAGTGCGTCATGCGCAACATGGACATCTCCGGTGCGCTGCCGTGGTTCGGTTGGGACAAGCTGCCGCTGACATCGGTGTTCACGGTGAGGGGGTGCTCCATCAACTGCGCCGAATGCGGAGGGTCCCATCATGCCAACGGGAAGGTCGTCTGCAGGAAGGCCCCCGCTTTCAGGAGCCCCGAGAAGCTGGCCGAGGACATGGATCTCATCCAAACCTATCTTGACACGCCGATATTCATAGTCGGCGACCTCAGGCAGCACAGCATGGACTACGCCGACAGGTTCCTGAAGGCCTGCAAGGAGCGCCGTATAAGGAACCATGTCGTGATAGAGCTCTTCAACGGCGGCACACCGGAATACTTCAGCAAGATAGACAAGGTCTTCGACGGGGGATGGTCGATAGAGTTCTCGCCGGACTCCCAGGACGAGCATGTGAGGCTGAACCTCGGGAAGGGGTATACCAACGAGGCCATCGAGAAGACTCTGCCCGCGGCGTTCCGCAACGGATGCAGCAGGATGGACCTGTTCTACATGAACGGCCTCCCCTATCAGGACAGGGCGTCGGCCCTCTACAGTGTGGAGTCCGCCGAGAGGCTGTGGGGACTGGTCAACAGGGACGACGGCCTGTTCATCTACAACGCCCCGTTCGCCCCGTTCGTCGATCCCGGCAGCAGGATATTCGAGGAACCGGAGAAATGGGGCTACACCCTGAGGGCGCGCACCCTGGAGGATCATAGGAGGCTTTTGGACAACCCTTCATGGAAGCACGTCCTCTCTTATGAGACCAAGTGGATGACGAGGGACGACATCGCCGAGGTATCCTACGATGCCGCCCTGGTACTGGCACAGAAGGAGTACGAGGCCGGGCGCATCGACGAGAAGGTCAGGGACGACAGGTGCGAGAGGACCGAGTTCGCCCGTGAGCTCATGCACAGGGTCGACGAGATCATGCTCATAGAGGATAAGGAGGAGAGGGAGGCGCGTCTGTGGGAGACCAAGGACGAGGGAACCCGCATGATGAACTCCACGATAGCTAACAAGAAGGACCTCGACTGGGATGCGGGTTCCATATGGAGCAACGCACCCCGCGTCGGGCTAGGTCTTATGAAATCGTTTTTCAGAAAATGAGAATCATTCGTTACTCATCTCGCGGGACCTTGCTATCGTCCCGTCCACCGCAGAGGCCATCGCGGAGCGCATCCCGAGGTCCTCCAGGATCTTGACCCCGACTATGGTGGTCCCTCCGGGCGAGCATACCTCGTCCTTGAGCTGGTCGGGGTGTTTCCCGGTCTCGAGGACCATCTTTGCTGAACCGAGCATCGACTGTGCCGCAAGTTTGATCGCCTGTTCGCGGCCGAGGCCGTTCAGGACGCCCGCGTCGGCCATGGCATCGATGACCATGTAGAGGAACGCAGGGGAGCTTCCCGCTATCCCGGTGACGGCATCCATCTGCGATTCGGGAACCTCGACGGCCAATCCTACTGAGGACAGGATCTTGTCTACCTTCTCCTTGTCCTCTGCCTCGACTGTCGGACCGCACGTATAGCCCATCGCACCTTCGAGTACCATGCAGCAATGGTTGGGCATCACCCTGATTATTTTGGCATCTGGCACATAATAACATAACTTCTTTAGTGACAGCCCTGCAACTATGCTGATGAGCACCTTGCCCTTGCCGATCGTCACCTTCTCCTTCTCGAAGAGGTCCGGCACGTTCTTCGGTTTTACCGCAAGGACGATGAGGTCAGCTTCTTTGACGACATCCTCTGCTCTCTCGTACATCTTGACGCCGTAGGTACCCTCGATATGGTCCCTAGTCTTCTGACTCGGGGCACAGGCGACGATCCTCTCCTTGGGGAAGACATCTTTCGCTATGAGGCCACCAATCAGGGCCTCCGCCATTTTTCCTGCGCCTATGAAACCGATGTGGTCAGTCATGAATGGTAAACGGTCGTTCAGTACTAAAAAGCGTAGCGTTGGCCAGTTTTTCCCCTTAATATAGATACGCGTGTGCGGTTATCTTTATCTACCAATAAGACATGCGAACGGCCAATGTTACTAATAATGTACTACATGCCGTTGGCCTTTGTGGCGCTTTTGACGTTCGCATTCGGCCCTCTCGCATGGTTGGTATCGAGGTTCCTCAGGCCTGAGAAACCCACTGAGTGGATGGAACAGACCTATGAGTGCGGATCGGAACCCATCGGAGACGCGCACGTACAGTTCAGGATGCAGTACTATACGTTCGCTCTCATCTTCGTGGTTTTCGACTTAGTAGCCACTTTCCTCCTGATATGGGCTATCGCCTTTGCAGGATTGAGCGCTACAGCTCAGCTCATGATGATCATCTTCTTCGGAATAATGGTCCTCGGAGTTGCCTATTCTCTTAAGAAGGAGGCGGAAGTATGGATATGAGCCTTTACCCCCATGCGGTAGCAATGAGTGCTGACGAGTTCATGACATGGTCGGACGCGATCATCAATGACCTCCTGAGTACTGGAACAAAGAAGACAGTGGACAAATTGACAGGTCCTATCTGGGCATGGGGTATGAAGAATTCCATGCACCCCCTGCACTGGGGTCTTGCCTGCTGCGCTCTCGAAATGGCTGCGGCATCGGCACCCAGGTATGATGCGGAGCGTTACGGAATGATCTACCGTTCCTCACCCAGGCAGACCGATATCCTTCTGGTTAACGGTTGGATCTCCAAGAAGATCCGTCCCGACCTCAGGCGTCTCTACGAGATGATCCCCAACCCCAAGTGGGTCGTCGCAATGGGAGAGTGCGCCATCTCCGGAGGGCCCTGGTACGACTCCTACAACTGCGTACAGGGACTGGACCAGATTGTTCCCGTCGACGTGTACATCCCCGGATGTCCCGCACGTCCCGACGCGATGATCGACGGATTCATGCTCCTTCAGAAGAAGATCGAGGCATATTTCCGCAGAGGAAACTTCATGGAGGACTGAGTATGGCAGAAATTTTCCAGAAACCCTCCATATCCGAGATCACAGAGGCTCTCACAACAGAGTTCCCCGGTCTCGAGATCGTCTCCACAGAGGAGCGCAGGGTCAAGGCCAAGTGCCCCAGGGAGATATCCCACGACGTATGTCAGTTCATCCACGACAACCTTACATTCGAGCACTGCTCCGTTGTCACGGCCGTGGACTACATCGACCACCTGATGGTCGTGTACCTCCTGTCCAACTACTACACGGGAATCATGATCGACCTCAACGTCGACGTACCCGCGGACGACCTGCACATCGCATGTGTCACAGACATCTGGCAGGGAGCGAACTGGCACGAGAGGGAGACATGGGAGCTCTTCGGAATCGTCTTCGACAACCACCCGAGGCTCGAGAGGCTGCTCACACCGCAGTCCTACGAATTCTTCCCCTTCAGGAAGTCATATAAGATGAGGAGTCAGGAGTGAGAGACATGGCAGATTCACTTGTACCAGTATTAGAAGCACAAGAGAAGATGGACACCGACAAGATGTGGGTCATCTGGGGTCCCCAGCACCCGTTCTCTCACGGTCTTTGGACACTCAAGCTGAAGATCGACGGAGAGTTCTGCGTCGATGCAGACCCTATCGTCGGATACCTTCACCGCGGATGGGAGAAGGAGACAGAGAACAGGGACTATGCAAGGATCATCCCCATGACCGACCGTCTCTGCTACTGTGCATCGATGACATACTCTCACCTCTACTGTATGACAGTCGAGAAGGCCCTCGGAATAGACATCCCCGAGAAGGCCAAGTACATCAGGATCGTGGCCGATGAGGTTTGCCGTATCCAGTCGCACCTCATGTGGCTCGCCGCGGTCGGAACCGACATGGGTAACCTGACCGTGTTCCTGTGGGCAATGAGGGAGAGGGAGTACTTCCTGGACCTCAACGTCAAACTGTGCGGTGCCAGGATGACCACGAACTTCCCCCGTATCGGTGGAGTCAGGAACGACACCACGCCTCTGTTCGACAGGGATATCCTGAGGACAGTGGACCGCTTCGAGAAGGCGATGTGGGATATCATCTACCTGATCGACGACTCATCGGTCTTCGTATCAAGGATGAGGAAGATCAGCTACCTTACACGCGAGCAGTGTGCCAACATGGGTCTCACCGGTCCCGCCATGAGGGGTTGCGGAGTCGACTTCGATATCCGCCGTGACGACCCCTACGACAACTACGACAAGGTGGACTTCGAGGTCCCGGTCCTCAACAAGGACACCAAGGTCGGAGACACGTACGACAGGTACATGATCCGTATCGAGGAGATGTTCCAGTCCTGCGACATCATCAGGCAGGCAGTCAAGAAGATCGAGGCCATCGGAAAGAACGCACCCTACAGGATCAAGACCCCCACCAAGGTCCCCGCCGGAACGACATTCGGAAGGCTCGAGGATCCCCGTGGAGAGTCCATCATGTACCTCGCATCGGACGGTACGGACAAGCCCTACAGGCTCAAGGTCCGCAGTCCGATCTTCACGAACGTATCATGCTCCAAGGCCATGTGCGAAGGGGTCAGGATTGCGGATGTCCCCGCAGTGCTGGCTCAGATAGACATGTGTCTGGGAGAGACAGACAGGTGAGTTGAGATGGCAGATTACGTATCTATTCTGGACTGGATCAACTTCGGCGATCCTTACGAGAACCCCTTCACACCTTTCCTGTCCGAAAACCTGCCCTACAACCTGTGTTACGCACTTTGGGAGATCATAGGCGGTACGATCGCATGGCTGATCGACCTGCTCTTCCCCGGTAACCCGGTCTCCGAGTGGCTGGTATGCGACCAGGTCCTCGTGGTCTTCGCGCTGGTCCTGTTCATGCTGGTCATCTTCATAGTGGCATTCGTCGTCGTTCTGTTGAACCTGTGGATGGAGCGTAAGGTCCTCGGAAGGCTGATGGACAGGCGCGGAACAATGATCGGATTGAAAGGATTCCTTCAGTGTGTCGCGGACGGTCTCAAGACCTTCATGAAAGAGAACACCATCCCCGCGAAGGTCGACAAGATGACATACATCTGGTGTGTCTCGCTTATCGTCGGTCTTTCGTGCCTCGTCGCATGTATGGTTCCCCTGTCCGACAGGTGGTACGTCGTGAACTACGACACAGGACTTCTGATCATCATGGCGTTCTACGCCCTCGCCCCGTTCTTCATCCTGGTTTCAGGATGGGCACAGAACAACAAGTACTCCCTCATCGGAGGAATCAGGGCAGCTGAACTGATGATCTCTTACGAGGTCCCGATGCTGATCATCATCGCTACCATCTCCCTGCTCGCAGGCAGCTTCAACATCAACGACATCGTCAACATGCAGGATACGATCTGGAACATCATCCCGATGTGCCTCGGTTTCGTCGTCTTCTTCTTCTGCGCCATCGCAGAGTGTGAGAGGCCCCCCTTCGACATCGCCGAAGCGGAGACCGAGCTGGTCGAGGGATGGCAGACCGAGTACGCAGGAATGAAATGGGGACTCATCATGCTGGCGGATTACCTCAGGGGATCCGTCTCATGCGGTATGGTCGCCATCATGTTCCTCGGAGGCTGGACAATCCCCGTCTTCGGCGGAACCGGACTTCCCGAGATCGTGTTCCTTATCAAGGCATGGTTCGTGTTCTTCCTGATGATTATCATCAGAGGAGCAATCGCCCGTGTCAGGCCCGATCAGATCCTCAACCTCGGTTGGAAGGTGTTCATGCCTCTAGCCGTGTTCAACCTGGCGATCGCGGTATTCCTTAAGATAGGAGGGTTCTACTGATGGCAATGAAATATCTGGACAAGTATCCTAAGAACCTCGCCAAGAGTCTTTGGATAATGAAGCCTGTATGGACAGCCTTCAAGCTCTTCTGCAAGACAGTCGTCCACAGGCCCGTCACGGTCCTGTATCCTTATGAGAAAGAATGGATCCCGGAGAACTACCGCGGACGCCCTGGTCTAAGGTTCGACAAGTGCGTAGCATGCGGTATGTGCGTGCGCATGTGCGTCACCCAGGCCATCAAACTCATCGAGGTCGAGGATGACGACGGAAACAAAGTGATGAGGCCTCAGGTCAACATCGGAAGGTGCGCCTTCTGCGGTTACTGCGCAGAGTACTGCCCCACCGACGCCATGACCGTCACACCCGTCTACGAGCTGGCCGAGTACACAAGGTACGACCTGCTCTACGGACCCAGGAGGCTCAACTACCCCAACACGACCCCCGGAATGGAGGTCAAGCTGGAGGTCACGCTCCCATCCGATATCGAGAACGGCAACCCCGAGAGGCGTGTGCACATCTTCGATGTCGACAAGCCCGAGCTCACCGACAGCAAATGTATCGGATGCAGGAAATGCTCCAAGGTCTGCCCCGTGTCAGCTGTCACGATGGTGGAGAAGGGAGTCAACGACAAGGGCAAGCCCATCGTACGTCCTGAGTTCGATAACGCAAAGTGCATCTCATGCAAGAACTGTGTGGACGCATGTCCTAAGGATGCGCTTCAGATCAAGGAGGTGCTCTGATGGGAATAATTTGGGATTTCATTGTGGATATCTGGAACGGAGTGATCGATTTCGGATCCTACGCGATCGAGAACCTCGACCTCGTGGCGTTCCTTATCCTGGCGGCCATCACAATCCTGGCCGCACTGTACGTCGTACATGACAAGGAGGTCATGCACAGCGCGTTCTACCTCGCTCTGGTGTTCTTCTGCGTGGGACTCTTCTACTTCTTCCTGGAAGCGGAGTTCCTGGGTGTCATCCAGATGCTGGTGTACGTCGGTGCGATCACCATCCTGTTCGCATTCAGCGTCATGTTGACTAGAAGATACATAGTAACGAAGGAGGATGATTCCGATGAGTAAGAGAAGTACCAAGGGCCTTATAGTCGCGGGTATCCTGGTCGTCGTGCTCGTCGCAGCAATCATCACAACCGATTTCGCAACGGAGTACGACTCGCCCCAGGGCCTGCCCACATTCACGACATCGCACAGCGACGCGTTGGACATCTACGATGCCGACGGCGAGCTGAAGGAGAACAGCCTCCCGTATGCCATCTTCGAGCAGTACGGGTTCGTCCTGATCCCCTTGGCCGTCCTGATGTTCGGTGCGATGGTCGGTGGAGTCGTCATCTCGAGAGAGGAGGTAGAGGAATGATCCCGATGGAGTATTTCCTCATCCTTGCAGCGATCCTGTTCGCGATCGGTGCATACGGTGTCCTCACCAAATCCAATGCGATCGTCGTCCTGATGTGCATCGAGCTCATGCTCAACGCAGCCAACATCAACTTCGTCACATTCGCAGCATACAACTACGATATCGCCGGACAGGCGTTCGTCATCATGTCCATCTCCGTGGCAGCCGCTGAGGTCGCCGTCGGAATCGCCATCTTGCTCAACGCATACAAGATGAAGAAGGCGACCGAACTGGACGATGCGAAACTCTCGACCATGAGGTGGTAAGAATGATAGCTGAATACACTTGGCTCGTTCCCTTCATCCCCATGATGTGCTTCCTGCTGATCGGTATCATCGGGAAGAAGACGCCCGAGAAAGGAGGTTACATCGCCATCGCAGGAGCGCTCGTGTCGTTCCTCGTTGCGCTCGCAATCTCTATCGAATACCTCGGCAGCGACGAGTTCGCCAATGGCCAGGCCATCGAGGCGACGATCCGCTGGTTCGATATCGGAGACTACACACTCAACCTCGGATACTACGTCGACGGACTGACATGCATGATGATGCTGTTCTCGTCCTTCATCTCGACTCTGATCTTCATCTACTCCATCGGCTACATGCACGACCAGGGAGAGAGGAAGAACAGGTACTACGCCGAGGTCTCGCTGTTCCTTACCGGAATGCTCGGACTCATCGTATCAAGCAACTTCCTGGAGCTCTTCATCTTCTGGGAGGTCATGGGACTCTGTTCCTACCTGCTGATCGGATTCTGGTCATTCAGGCACGACAACGGAGATGCCGCATCCGCCAACGCAGCTTCCGCTGCGAAGAAGGCTTTCCTCGTCACCCGTATGGGAGACGTGTGCCTCATGGGTGGACTGTTCATCTTCCTCAACCTGTTCCACAGCCTCGACTACTCGGCGATGTTCGAGTCCGCTGAGGCGGTGGCAGCAGCCAACCCCGGTCTCTTCACCCTTGCCCTCTGCATGATGTTCGGAGGAGTCATCGGTAAGAGCGCACAGTTCCCTCTGCACGACTGGCTCCCGGATGCGATGGCCGGACCTACCACGGTCTCGTCTTTGATCCACGCCGCAACCATGGTTAAGGCGGGAGTCTACCTCGTCGCAAGGGCATTCCCCCTCTACGTACAGGACGCAAACGTCATGCTCTTCGTCGCAATCATCGGAGGAGTGACCGCGTTCTTCGCAGCCACAATGGCTCTCAACAACATGAACATCAAGAAGGTCCTGGCCTACTCCACCGTCTCCCAGCTCGGATACATGATCCTCTCGCTCGGAGCAGGAGGATACCTCTGGGCACTCGGATACCACGAGCTCGGAGCACTCGGATTCTTCGCAGGATGCTTCCACATGATGAACCACGCCTTCTTCAAGGCACTCCTGTTCATGGGCTCCGGATCCGTCATCCACGGATGCGGAACAGAGGACATGAGGCTCATGGGAGGTCTCTTCAAGAAGATGAAGATCACAGCCGTCACGATGCTGTTCGGTTGCCTGTCCATCGCCGGAATACCTGTCTTCAGCGGATTCTGGTCCAAGGATCTGGTCATCGATACGGCAATGAACGCGTTCAACAACGGAGCACCCGATGCGTCGGTATGGTTCCTTGTCCTCTGGCTGCTCGCAGTCATCACCGCGTTCATGACCGCGTTCTACATGTTCCGCATGTGGTTCATGACCTTCATGGGCGAGCCCCGTGAGAACGCACAGCACTGCCACGGCGAGTCACCCAAGACTATGACCACTCCCCTCATCATCCTCGCGGTCTTCGCACTGGTCAGCGGATTCTTCATGGTCTTCGGACTTACGGATATGCTCGCATTCGAGAACGTGGCGATCGACGGAGTCGAGCACGCGCTCGAGCTGTTCACCAACCCGTTCACCTACATGACCATCATCCTCGCCGTGCTCGGTATCGGAATCGCTTACCTGATGTACGTCAAGAAGTCGATGGACCCTGGAAGGTTCAACAAGAACGGAGAATCATGGCTCTACAAGGCCCTCACGATGAGATGGTGGTTCCCCGACCTCTACAACCAGATCTCCTGGAAGTTCGGTTACGGAGTAGCAAAGGGAGTCAACTACATCGACAGGCAGGTCGTGGATGGTACTGTCAACGGTCTGTCCAGCGCAGTCGTGGGCGGAGGAGACGTCATGAGCAAGGTCCAGACAGGACACGTGCAGGATTACTCCTCTATCGTCCTGATCGGAGTGTCCCTGCTCTCGGTGCTC
>Ga0265298_10000688_pt1 | contig 49445 bp, 48 predicted proteins | sample AusTroGonzalo_MG_3_FD_193486 | JGI IMG/M metagenome (GOLD analysis project Ga0265298, IMG submission 193486) | Bovine rumen microbial communities from tropical cattle in Woodstock, Queensland, Australia - Gonzalo_01 | ecosystem: Host-associated > Mammals > Digestive system > Stomach > Rumen ...
TAAATGAATTTGAACAACAAAAAGAAGATATTAACAGTGCACGCAATAAAATTGTGCGGATTGTGAAAAATTCCGAGTGGAAAAAAATGTTTTTCTACGGTTCCGTTTATGAAAATCCTTTGGCTTCCAAGCAGGGTGTGGGTGAAGAACAAACATCATTTGACATTAAAGCTCGTCTGATTTCGCAAAATACTTATATTCGCGGTCAAAAAGAACTTTATTTCGGAGTTAAGTTTACTACAGCGCCATATACTTTTGCCGTGGCAAATAATATATCAAAAGAAATCGTCAAGCCGCAAATAGATTTGAGCGCTTCCGAAAACGTGGAAAAAAGTGAAGTCTTATATCCGATTCCGCTTAACGCCGGTAATTATCAATATATCCATAAATACTTCGGTGAATTTATGATACCGATTAAAGTGACCGTGCAAGATGTCAATAAGCCGGTAGTTTTGCGGGCAAAAACAAGAATTTTTTCTTGTGATAACGATTTGAATTGCACACCGGCTGATTTTGATTTGGATTTGACTTTGCAACCCGACGGCGAAGAGGTGTTGGCTAACGGTTACGACAATTATTTTAATGTGAGTTTGGCACGGATGCCGTCCGGCGATCGTGAACACATAACCATGAAAAAATTTGTGATTGATACCGATAACGAAAATCACCAATTATTGCGTTTGGAATTTGTGAGTGACAAGAAAATAAACAACTTTAAGATTTTTGTTGAAGCCGATGATGAAATCGTACTTTTTGAAACTCCGCTCATAAGTTTGCAAGATAAAAAAGTTTATGTGCGCCTGATTCCCAAATATGATCGCGATACTTTGGATATGGCGGATATGAAATTTACCGTAAGTGCGGTTTTAAATAATCGGTATTATTACCGAAAGACAACAACGGCTGATATATCTTCGGATTTTGATACCGAAGCCGTACAACTGAATTTAGGATTGCTTTTAATGGCATTTTTAGGCGGACTTATCCTTAATTTTATGCCATGCGTATTTCCGGTTATATCTCTCAAGATGATGGCTTTTTCCAAAGTTAAAGCAAAGCAGCGTAAACGGCTAAAACGAGATTTGCAACAAACGGTTGCCGGCATTTTTTCAGGCTTTACATTGCTTATTTTAATGCTGTGGGGTGCAAAATATTTGGGATATTCGCTCGGTTGGGGAATGCAGTTTCAAAATATGGGATTTTTGGTGGTAATGACCTTTGTAGTAACCTCAATTATCGTTGCTCTGCCGGTGCTTAATTTTAATGCCATGGAGTTACCGGATTTGGGCAAATATTCCGGCTTTATAATCGGAAATTTAGCGGTATTACTGGCAACCCCTTGTACCGGTCCGTATTTGGCAACCGCGGTCGGATTTGCATTGTCCGGAGGTTACAGCGATATTTTGCTGATGATGTATGGGGTTGCGTTGGGATTATCGGCTCCGTATTTAATGATTTTGACTTTGAAACAACCGGAAACGTTTTTCCCTAAAGCCGGTCCGTGGATGCATAAGTTGGATATTTTTATGCGTATCATGCTTTATTTGACGGTTGCGTGGTTTATGTTGCTGATATTTGAGCAAACCGACATATATTTTGTGCTTAAATTCGGTGCTATTATCTGTGTCTTTGCGGCGGTTGTGTCTTTGGTTAGAAAGTTTTTGGAATATACGGATGGCGTCAGAGATGAAAACATACCGTTAGAAGCAGTCGTAAAAATTCGTCGCGGCTGTTATGTGTTTATGTTGGCGGTGTTCATCGTCTGCTCGTGGATTTGTACCAACATGGCGCAGGCCGGTTTTGAACAGAACTATGCAAAGAATATGCAAAACCGTCTGACGTTCATAGATAAAAATTTAATCGATGATTTTTTGCGGGAAGGTCACCCTGTTTTGGTGGAAATAAGCGCCGATTGGTGTTTGACCTGCCAAATGAACAAGTTTTTGTTGTTTACCGAAAGCAATATGGAAAATTTGAAAAAACGCTACAATTTGGAATTTTTGCGTGTGGACTGGACCAATTACAATAAAGAAATATTGGAATATATGGGAAAATACGGACGCAAAGGATTGCCGTTTTATATCTTGTACACTCCGTTTATAAAAGACGGTATGGTCTTACCGGAAATCTTTGAATACGGTGATTTATCGAAGATTTTGCAAGTTTCCGATATGCGCTAATTTTGACCGATGAACTTCAGTATGTCAGGGAGTGCATCGCCGGCATCTTTCCGGCCCAATTCATAAACGGCACGAAGTACTTGCGGATTTTTTTCGGTATGGCTGATTTTAATAAGCTTGCTCGGGCGAATAACCATTACCTGATTATTTTTTTGCATCTCTTCAATGTCTTTAAGTTCATTATTATACATTATATGACGATTTTTGATTGCCGCTATAAAATTTGGAAAACGACGATATAACAGGTAGGCAAGCCATGTCAGTTTATTGGGCTTTTTAGCGTATCCGGCGGCTCTGGTCTGTACCACCACACAACGATTATATCCCATATTTTGAAATGCCCGCACCGGAATACTGTCGGCAATACCGCCGTCCAAATACGAATTGCCGTCAATATGACTTATTTGCGAAACAAACGGCATGGAAGCGGAAGCGCGCAAGTAGGGCATTTTATGGTGCAATTCCTCACAGTGTATGTATTCTGCCTTACCGGTTTGCAAATTGGTACAGGTGACATAAAATTTTGTATCGGATTGTTCAAATGTTTGGTGATCAAAAGGAAACAGTTTTTCCGGTAAATCGTGATAGCAAAACTGTTCACCGACCATATTTCCGGTCGTGATTAAGGAATAAAAGCTCATATAACGCTTATCCGAGGCATATTTAAGGGTGTAACTGATACTTCTGCCTATCTGTCTGGAAACAAAAGCACAACCGTGTATGGCTCCTGCCGATACACCGATAACTCCGTCAAAATGTACATTGTTTTCGGCCAAAACATCCAAAACTCCGGCGGTATATATGGCGCGGTGGGCGCCTCCTTCAAGCACTAAGCCGGTTTTCATAACGGTATTCCGCAACTGTTTATGGTATTATACGGATAAGATTTTATATACTCATTACTGAAGTTTTCTTTTTTACCGTTCTTCTTACAATATCCTTTTTCCAAATATCCTTTTTTATACTTCATGCGTCCCCATAACGTACTGTCTTCCAGATACACGTCAGCCATACCGTCAAGTAGTCCGTCTTTGTAATTGGCTAAAACTTTGATATGGTTATCGGAGTAGTATAATTTATACATTCCGTGTTTGATACCTTCCTTATAATAAGCACGTTCGGCTCTTTGCCCTCTGTCATCAAAATAGGTACATAAACCGTCCAGATATCCGTTTCTGAAGTTTTCTACGCTCTTGAAACGATTTTCATTGAATTGTACGTTTTTTTTGCCGGTAAAAGGTTTGTTTTTATCATCAAGACAGTACAACATACCATTACCGTCGCTACCGCATTTTAAGTTATCCGGATCTATCAGCAGAGCGGAATTTTTTTCATAAGCAAGGCGTCTGACGATGGGATTATCGTCATTCTCCGCAACTTTTTCATCGGTTGCCGCCGTTTCTGCAGTTTCTTGTTGCAAACGAGTATTTTGCGCTCTGCTTTGTACAAACTTACGAGGCGATGCGGAAGCTTCCGAACTCGGACCTTGCACGCCGGCAAAGGAATTTGAAACGGCAAATGAAACTGCAGCAAAAACAAATAAAAATAATTTTAACTTCATGTAATGAATCCTTATTTATTGAAATAATCATGCCCTTTTGATGACATCATCGGGAACAACATACCATCGGATTTTTGCTGTTCCGTTCCGAATTTTTTCTTTAATCTATCCAAAGTTTTCAGCGTTTTGGTGTCATCCTGTGGCAAAAGCTTACGCAATTTGGCGTCAATGGTATCATACAAACTGCGATCCTCAATATCAATTTCCGGTAATTCGTGAAACTCGTTTATGCAAGACTTAAGCAATGTTTCTTTAAGCTTATCATCTTCAGCAAAATCGGTCAGTTTAATGTATTCTCTGATACGCGGACGACCCTCCAACATTTCAGCAATTTCCAAACGCGTAGAAATAAAATCCTGTTTGCGGAAATTTTTCTGTACCTTTGAGATATTGTTCAAAATATCAATACGATCATCGCGATTACTTACATAGGCCAAAGCATTGCGATAATGACCTATGGCTTTATCAATTCTCTCATCTCTGCCCACAAAACCGTCAATCTTTTGTTGATTAACGAGAGTGTTGGCACACAATCTGTGAGCACGGAATTTGTCACGTTCGCTGGCATTCGGGTTGCCGATAATACGGTCACAGGCCTCGGTTATTTTTTGCGGATTATAATCGGCAAAATCTTTCCAATCATTTTGGATGTTAGCGACCATTATGACGTTGCGGGAAGTCGCATCCAATGCCTTTTTCTTGTATTCCATGGCCCGATAATGCCACTTGTTGATGTCCGGCATATTGCTTTTGCGATTGGCTTCGCTTTCGTATATTTCCGAAACATTGTAATAAAATTGTGCCAAATGTTCTTTGTTGACGATTTTAAAATCTTGATTCTCTTTGTCGTCAATACTGATTTCCAAGTCTTCCATTGCGGTAACCAAGCCGCTCAACTCGGTAATATTGACCTTATCGTCGTATATATGCCAAGCCTGACGATTTAATTTCAATACCTCATAATCTTCAAGCAAAAATGCGTTTTGGCCGGCACGTTTGGCGAAAATCTCATCATAAAGCTCTTCCACAGAATTCGGAATAATGATGTTCATTCCGACAAGAGAGAATATATTTTCAAAAGCCTTGTCAATTTTTTTCTTGTTCAGAGAGGTTGACATGGTTTTTACATAATCAAGTCTGTCGCGGATATAATCGGTAATAACAGCTTGTTGACGCTCGTTGGCAATGCTTGAGTTAACATCTTCCGGAGTATAATCGTTACCGAAGTGTTTTCTGTACAATTCATCCATATACAGTTTACCGTTTTCATCATCTTCGGAATTGAGATGTAAAAGCACTAAAGCGCGCTCATATAATTCGACAACTGTAAGCGGCTTAACTTGGTCTGCTCGGGAAATAACAGGAACTTGTGCTTGTTGCTCCTCGGCATTTTCCGGTTCTGTTTGCTCGTTTTGATTGTTTTTATCTTCAACGATTTCGTCTTCGGTGTTATTTTCTTCAGTCATAAGCATCTCCTTGAATATGTACTATATAAGCATATATTTGACGATATTTCAAGAAAAAATTTGTCAAAATGCTATTTTTTGACAAATAAAAGCAGCCCCTTTCGGAGCTGCAAAAAATATGAGCCTAACTTAAAAACGATACAGCATACCGACGGTAACTTCTTTCAGGTTGTTAAGTCTTTCTGCGCCGATATAAGAATATCTGCCCACCACGCGAGCCGAAAGGTTGTTTGTCATGTCATATTGCATACCGATACCGGCACGATAACCGACCTTGGTTGTTGAGCTGTCCGGCATCAGTTTATACTTGATGTCATAAATTGCACCGCCGGCAGTAAGCAATGCTCCGAAGGCAGAACACATAATCGGCATTTTGCCGTATAAGTCCATGGCATAGGCTTGGAAATGATTTTTTGATTTCCCGTCGAAATACGGATTACCGTTTTTCAACTGTCCGGACATTTGGAAGGAAAACTCGGTATAAATGTTTTTATCCCACTCCATACCCAAATCGGCTTTGCCGGAGTGAAAATTCTTTTTGAAATCTTTGGCATCGCCGCCCTGGTGGGCACGACTGTAAACATATTCGGCTCCCACATAAGGGCGAACGGAAATTTTTTGCCAATTATACGTACCGGCTTGCGCGTTGGCGGCCAAAAGGCAGGCGACACCGGATAACAACAATGTTTTTTTCATCTTTGATTTTCTCCATTTATAAATGTTAAAATAAACTTTTCGCGTTACGAAGTGTATATAACCGTGAAAAACAAAATTTAAATAGTGACAGGCAAAATTTTTGCTCGTATCATTATCTTAAAGGAGAAAAATATGCTTAAGTGTCCGTCTTTTGAGTGTGATAAATGTCCGCGCTTATCGGAGTTCAGACGAGAAAATAAATTGAAATATCCGAGCTATCATAACGGACCGGTGGAATCGTTCGGCGACTTAAATGCACAAGTTTTGGTGGTGGGTTTGGCTCCGGGCTTAAACGGTGCCAATCAGACCAATCGTCCGTTTACCAATGATTATGCCGGAGATATTCTTTATCCGGCCTTAAAAAAATTCGGCTTGGCAAAAGGAGAATATAAGCGGGTAAAAGATGACGGTTTTGAGTTGATAAACGTGCGCATTACCAATTCGGTACGGTGTGTGCCGCCGCAAAATAAGGTGACCGCCGATGAAATTTCCAACTGTCGCGGATATTTGCAGGCAGAAATCGCATTAATGCCAAACTTAAAAATAATTCTTTCTTTGGGGGCCGTTTCACACGGTGCGGTGTTGCAGGCTTTAGGGTATAAAAAATCGGCATTTAAGTTTGCTCACGGAGCCGAACATATTTTGTTTAATCATAACATAATACTAAAGGATTCATACCATACTTCCCGCTACAACATCAATACGGGAGTTTTAAGCGCGGAAATGTTTGATAAAATCATCAGCGATATAAAAAATATGCTGTAAAAAAAATCCCCCAAGATTTGAGGGATTTAACGGTGTTATCTTCGGGTTTGCGAATGATGCTCCGCCGAGGAATTTTTATGCAAATGGTGTGAAGGCATTTCGCCGTCGGTTTCGCTGAATGACGCAAAATGGTCTTTATCTTCGGCAACTCCTTGCGAGTGGTGATAATGATGACCGTATTTGTCGCTTAAGTCTTCATCTTCAAAATAAGCCGTTTCATTATCATCATGACCGAAACCGGTGATATCTTCCGTTACTTCCTTTGTCTTATCCCATGCTTTAACGGCACCGTCTTTAGTGGCACTCCAAGCTTTGGCTACACCTTCTTTGGTTCTATCCCATACGCCGATTTCTTCTTCGCTTATTTCCGGCTTTTCCATATTTTCCATACTGTAATTACTTGATTTACAGTGCGTTGTTTTATTTTGTTCCTTCATTTTTATTTCTCCTTATTTTTTTGTTTTGTTATCACTGTTTTTATCGGTGTTTCGGTTATCTCCGCTTAATCCCTCTTTGACATCCGAACCGACTTCCTTGGCTCCGTTCCAGACATCTCCGCTGACTTCTTTGGCTCCGTCCCAAACATCGGAACTTACCTCTTTAGTGCCGTCCCACACGTCGGAACTCACTTCTTTGGTTTTATCCCATATTCCGTTGTTTGATGAACCGCTACATTCGGCAAAAGCATTATGTGCCGATAAAACGGATAATATTGCGGCCGATAATATATATTTTATTGATTTTGGCATTGAACCTCTCTTTCTTTTGCTTGTACGCATAAGAAAAAGTAATTATGAATCAAACGTTTTCCATACAACTTTTGCTGTATGAAACTAAAAAAATAGGATTATCTGCGGCTTATTTTTTGTAGGAAGCTCGTTTTATGCGGTCATTGATTGCCAATCCTAAACCGGAGAGCGGAATAGGGGCAATGGCGATTTTACCGTTAACGGCTTTTTCATCGGCAAGGCGCAAAAAAGCAAACAAATTGGCGGCGGCTTCGGTTAAATTACCGGTTTTGCTCAAATTCAAATCACCGTCAATATTTCCGAAACCTATAAAATATTCATCGTTATCCGGCTTGTCGGCATTAATGCGCAAAATGTTTTTCGGGGCATAGTGGCGCAATAATTGACCGGGAGCGGTCGGTAATTCCGGATTACCTTCGTTGATAATTACTTTTTCGCCCAAAAATTCTTCAATATCTTCTTTGGCCGTACCGCCGGCACGCAACATGACCACATCTTTTCCGGTCAAATCAATAATGGTGGATTCCACACCGACTTTGCAAGGGCCTCCGTCCAAAATCATATCTACACTGTCACCCAAGCCGTCGGCAACGTGTCGGGCGGTGGTAGGGCTTATGGATTGATATTTGTTGGCGGAAGGAGCCACAATAGGCACTCCGGAAGCCTTAATCAAATCAAGGGCAATTCTATGATTTGGCATTCTGACCGTTAAGGTTCTTAAACCGGAGCAAGCCAAATCAATGCTCGGGTTATTTTCAATTCTTTTCAAAACAAAAGTCAGCGGTCCCGGCCAAAAACGTTTGGCAAGCGCAAAAACACGCTCGTCGGCGGCGGCATAAGTATGCAGAATATCAACGTCGGCAATATGCGAAATCAGCGGGTCAAACTTAGGGCGTTGCTTGGCTGCAAATATTTTGGAAACCGCGTTGGAATCATATACATTGGCTCCTAATCCGTAAACCGTTTCGGTCGGAAACGCAACCAGACCGCCGGATTTAATCACTTCGGCGGCTTTTTCAATATTCTGTTTGGTGTCGTTATAAATGTTGCTCATTTCGGTTGCACACTGAAAATGGCGGTTAAAGCGTTGTCCAATTCGTCATCCGAATATGTTTCCAAAACTTCGAAATCGGAACGGTCAACTATTTTGTATTGTTTGAGTTTGAAGTCGTAGCACAGCAAATCAAAATCGTTACATCCCAACAAAATAACGTTTTGCGGCTTATCCAATTGTTCGTTTTTATCGATAATATCCATATCGTCATCAACGGTGGCACCGAACAAATACACTCCGTCATGTTTTATACCGTTGTATTTATGCAAAAAGTCGGCATAGGAACGCGGAATAAAATCTAACCCCATATTACACAGAACCTTTTGTGCCACAATCAGGGCTTCGGCTTCCAAATCTTCACCTTTGGTGACATTTTTATCTTTGATTAAATCAATAAAACTCATCTTCCTTTACCTTTTTTACGCGCGGTATGCTGCGCTTTTAATAATTTCTCCACCTGTCGCATAGCTTCTCTGTTGTATTCATCGGTATTTTTGATTTCACGCAAATTTCGGAAACCTTCCTTGGTATAAGAGCGAGGGCATTGAATTTGATGCTTTTGAATTATTTTGGCTTCATTTTGCATACGTTCTTGCACCATATCAAAGTAATTCACTTTGCATTTTAGGTCTTTCATTTTGCGACGTCTGAATTCGGCATTTTGTTCCAAATCACAATATATGGCATCTTTTTCGGCATCAAAACCGAACAACACACGCATTTGAGTATCGCGAGCATTCAAACGGGCGGATATTTGCTCAACTCCGTCGCCGGATTTCATTGTTTTGCCGAGCCAGTGCAAATATCCTTGATGGATTCGGGAATCAACATTGATATGGTTGTTCGGATAATTAACCGCGGCAATGGTATCATTTTTGCCGGCAAGCATAACAGCCAAATTGTGGTGATCTTCCATGTGCGGCAAACCTTCTTTACTGAGCGGTTTACCTTCTTCATCACGAGCCATGATTAATTCGGCCTTATTGTTATCCACCATATAGTCAATAAATTCTTGAGCTATCGGCATACCGACTTCCAACTGCGATACGTCTATACCGAAACACGACAAATCATCTTTGGCAAGACCTTCCAAAATGCGTTTGGTGTAATATCTTTCGGTAATTACCAGCGAGTTGACATCGGAACTTCCGTAACGACGCATCATGTCGCAATATGATTTAACCGCTCTTTCGTCAATTCTTTTACCGTTAACTTCGCGCTTCATTAACATAGCTTCAAATTGGTCACCCGCTTGTTTCATAATTGCCTTGTTTTGCTTGTTTTTCAGACAATTTTGCTTAGGTATGAAATTGGAGAAACCGTCGGTTGGTGATTTTTTGTATGATTGAAAGATTACTTCACAAAAATCATTTACGGTCATCACTTGCAGAGCATCGGGATGCAACCCCATTTTTTGCAGGTTTTTGCGCATATCCGTTTCAATGGAACGGAAAGTTTCAAACTGGTGAAACACCTTCCAACTCGGGGAAGACATCAACCTGTATGCGGTTGTCGGATATTTATTAGGTTGGGCATTTTTGCGGAAATACTTGAACAAAAAGCTCAACTCGTCCTCTTTACGTCCGTTAATGGTGCCGTAGCACTCCATGCGGATAAGGCGCTTTTCTTCACGCGCCAACGGATAAAACATATCATGATCATAAGAAAAATGAGTGAGCTTATGAATACTGCTCAACAAATAGCGGGCTTCTTCGGCATAGAAATTACCTTTTTTTTGCGGAGATAAGCCTTCCTCCTTTTTAACGATGTCATAAAGTAAATGTACGATTTGTACTTGGGTATCTATATCTTGCGCTTTGAATTTGTTCATAAAGTCGTAAGAGTTTGTGAAAACCTCATCAAACAAAGGAGAATTAGTTTGCTCTTCAACTCTCTTCTCAAACTCCAACTTATGTTTTCTGGCATATTTTCCGCGCGACATCGTCGTTTCTCCGTTTTATTTTGTCTAAAGTATAACCGCAAATTTTGTAAATGTCCACCTATTTTTTTTATTTTACGTTATATTATTGCAAATTAGCGATAAAATATTATAATCTGCAACAAACATAACATTTGGGAGGATAATTATGGTAGAATACACGGTAGGCAGAAACATTAAAGCCAAGTGCGATAAAGTGATAATTGCCTTAAAAGCGGAAGAGGTCATCAAGTTGCTCAATAAAGATGAGCAAATTTTGTTAAATGCGATAAAAAAACAACCGCCGGCCGACAAATTCAAAGAATATGATTTGGGACAATATAAAGTTTTGGTGGCTATAATCGAAAGTAAACTCACCCGAACAGGTTGGCAACAGGCAGGAGGAGATGCTTGGAAAAAAATTAAACAACTGCGTGAAGTAAAGGTGCAAATAATCGGAGCTACTGCCGAAGATTTATATAATTTTTCTTTGGGTATGGAACTGGCATCTTACAGCTTTGATAAGTATTTTACCAAAAAACCTTCTTCATTTTATCCGAATTTGGAAAAAGTTATCTATACGGGTAGCGGTCTGAAAGACTTTAGCGGTTTTAAAGCTTATGCAGGTTTGGCAAACAGCGTAAGATATGCCCGTGATTTGATTAACGAACCGGCCAATGCAATAAATCCGCAGGTTATGGCCGATGATATCAAGCGTTTGGAATATTTGGGTCTGCAAGTTGAAATCTTGGATGAAGAGCAGATGAAGGAACGCGGTTTTAATTTGGCCTTGGCGGTGGGACAAGGTTCGGTCAATCGTCCTAAAATTGCCGTAATAAAATGGAAAGGTAATCCTGAGGAAAACGGTTTCAAAATCGGTCTGGTCGGCAAGGGTGTTACCTTTGACAGCGGCGGTATTTCTCTTAAACCGGCTGCCAATATGGGCGATATGAAGCAAGACATGGCCGGTGCGGCAGTGATGACGGCAACAATGAAATCGGTTGCTTTGCAAAATATCAAATTAAACATAGTGGCGGTTGTCGGATTGGTGGAAAATATGCCGTCAGGCGGTGCGTATCGTCCGGGCGATGTTTTGAAATCAATGTCGGGACAAACTGTAGAAGTCAATAATACCGATGCCGAAGGACGTTTGGTGCTTGCCGATTGCCTGACCTATATTCAACATGAGTTTACTCCGGAATATGTGATTGATATGGCAACATTGACAGGCGCCATTGTTGTTGCGCTCGGTAACACTTTTGCCGGGTTGTTTTCCAATTCTGCAAGGTTGACATCGGAAATCAGACGAGCCGGAGATTATACCGGGGAAAAAGTTTGGCATATGCCAATGGATAGGGAATATGACAAGCAGATGGATTCCTCGATTGCCGATATGCAAAATACCGGAGGTCGAGCTGCCGGATCTGCAACCGCGGCTTGTTTTTTGCGTCGTTTTGTGGAAAAAAATACCAAGTGGGCGCATATTGATATTGCCGGCATGGATTTGTCGGACGGCTCAAAAACCCTTTATCCGAAAGGTGCAAGCGGCTTTGGCGTACGGTTGATGAATCGCTTTATTCAGCAAATTGCAAATCAGTTGTAAATTTTGCTTGAAAAATTTATCTTTGATGATAAATTAACCCCAGTTTTTTAGAAACGTTATGCCCGTGCGGGGCTGTCCGCACAGTTTTTATAGGAGAATAATAATATGGTTGTTCGCGTAGGTATTAACGGATTTGGTCGTATCGGCCGTTTGGTTTTCCGTGCCGCACAAGAAAGAAATGACATTGAAATCGTCGGTATTAACGATTTGATTGATGTTGATTATATGGCTTATATGCTCAAATATGATACAATGCACGGTAAATTCAAGGGTACCGTTGAAGTTAAAGACGGCAAATTGGTTGTTAACGGTAAAGCTATCCGTGTTACTGCCGAAAAGAATCCGGCAGATTTGAAATGGGGCGATGTTAAGGCTGATTATGTTGTTGAATCAACCGGTTTGTTCTTGACCAAAGAAAAAGCTCAGGGCCATATTGATGCCGGTGCCAAATATGTTGTAATGTCGGCTCCGTCCAAGGACGATACCCCGATGTTTGTTTGCGGTGTTAACACCGATTCTTATGTTAAAGGTACTCAGTTTGTTTCCAATGCCTCCTGCACAACTAACTGCTTGGCTCCGATTGCCAAAGTTTTGCACGATACTTTCGGTATTAAAGAAGGCTTGATGACCACTGTTCACTCTACAACGGCTACTCAAAAGACCGTTGACGGTCCGTCTGTTAAAGATTGGCGCGGTGGCAGAGCTGCTTCCGGCAACATTATTCCGTCTTCTACCGGTGCAGCTAAGGCTGTCGGTAAAGTTATTCCGGCTTTGAACGGCAAATTGACCGGTATGTCTATGCGTGTTCCGACATTGGATGTTTCCGTTGTTGACTTGACCGCCAATTTGGCTAAGCCGGCTACTTATGAAGAAATTTGTGCCGCTATGAAGAAGGCTTCCGAAGGCGAATTGAAAGGTATTTTGGGATACACCGAAGATGCGGTTGTTTCTTCCGATTTCTTGGGTGATGCTCATACCTCTATTTTTGATGCCAAAGCCGGTATTCAATTAACCGATACTTTCGTAAAAGTTATCAGTTGGTATGATAATGAGTGGGGTTATTCTAACAAAGTGTTAGACCTTATTGCTCATATGGCTAAAGTTAACGGCTAATTTTATTACCCCGTCGCATTTGAAACGGTTGCCGATGGCAGTATTTGCGGCGGGGTTTGCTTTTATTAAAATTTGAGGAAAAATTTATGCAAGATTATAAAACTATGGAAGATTTGGGCGATTTGAACGGCAAAGTCGTAATGTTGCGTGCCGATTTGAATGTTCCGATGGATGAAAATTTTAAGGTTACCAATACCGCACGTATTGACCGTACGGTTCCGACAATCAAAACTTTGATGAACAAAGGCGCTAAAGTTGTGGTTATTTCCCACTTCGGTCGTCCTGAAGGTAAAGGTGATATGAAAAACTCTCTTTCTCATGTTGCACCTGAGTTGGAAAAGGCTTTGGGTAAAAAGGTTATCTTTGTGAACGATTGTATCGGTCAAGAAGTTGCCGATGCCGTTGCCAAAATGAGCAAAGATGAAGTTTTGTTGTTAGAAAATCTGCGCTTCTATGATGAAGAGAAAAAAGGTGATGAAGCTTGGGCCAAAGAATTGGTAAAGCCTGCAGATGTATATGTTTCCGATGCTTTTTCCACGGCACACAGAGCACATGCATCCATGGTTGCCGCCGCAAAATTGTTGCCTTCTACAATGGGTTTGTTGATGGCTGAAGAAGTAAGTGCTTTGACCAGCGGTTTGAATAATCCGAAACGTCCGTTGATGGCTATTGTCGGCGGTTCTAAAGTTTCCACAAAATTGGATTTGTTGAATAACTTGGTTAAAAAGGTTGATAAATTGGTTATTGCCGGCGGTATGGCTCACACCTTCCTGAAAGTTTTGGGCGCACAAGGTATTAATGAAAGCAATTCTCTGGTTCAGACGGATATGCTTGATACCGCTAAAGAAATTTTGGCTACGGCCAAAGCCAATAACTGCGAAATTATCTTGCCGCAAGATTTGGTTTGGGCAAAAGAATTTGCCGCTAATGCCGAGCATAAGACGGTTGATTTGGATAATATTCCGGAAGGCGGAACATTGCTTGATGTTGGTGAAAAAACCGTTGCTGCCATCAAAGAAAAATTGAAAGAATGCAAAACTTTGGTATGGAACGGTCCGTTGGGCGCGTTTGAGTTGAAACCGTTTGATGAGGCTACCAATGTTGTGGCACAAGCTGCGGCAGAATTGACACAAGCCGGAAAATTGACCACGGTTGCCGGTGGCGGTGATACCGTATCGGCCTTGGCTAATGCCGGTGTTGATAATAAGTTTTCTTATATTTCAACTGCCGGCGGTGCCTTCCTTGAGTGGATGGAAGGTAAGGAATTGCCGGGTGTGGTAATTTTCAAAAAGTAGTATTGTATACTTAATCCGTGAAAAAAAACAGCGATTGAAAATATCGCTGTTTTTTTTGTGTTTGACACTTTGTTTTTTATTTGTTATTTCTTTTTTTGAGAAAAGAATAATTTAAAAACTATAAATACTTACAATTATGGATGGAATAAGAACTATCTGCTATCCGTTTTTGTTGACGGCGATTTTTTTCTGTATGTACGGTATTTATTATATCAAACATTGGCAAAGAAAAAATCCCTGGTACAAACAAAACGATGATGAAATGAGGCTTTCTCCGCAGGAGCGTGCTTATCGGCAAAATGAGCGCCGTAAGTACAACAATATACCTTTTGTGGTATTCGGAGCCTTGTTTGTGTGCTTGCTGATGATGGTACTGTTATTGCAAAAAGAAGCGAACGGAGGTTGGAATCTGGCAGTGGATTGGATTTATGCGATTCCGTTTGTGGGTGCGATTTTCTTGGCTTTATCAGGTATCAAACGTAAATGAAAAATCCTGCTTTTATGCAGGATTTTTTGTTTTTTAAGAACATAGTTCGGCAGCAATCGCATCAATTAATAAAAAGCCGTCGTAACTTGCATAAACATGAGTAGGGGATTCCATAAGTAATTTAGCTTCTTTTAATTGTTGCAGTTTGTCCCGATTTATAAAGTCATAAAAATCAATGCCGCAGATGTTTTTGAAATCTTCCTTATTTATGCCTCTTGTCAGGCGTAGGGCCATAATGATTAATTCTTCGGCACGTTGCGTTGGTATCAGTTTTTCGTTGATAAACGGATAAGTGACAGCCAAGTGTTCGTTATTTAAGCAAATTCTGCCGTGTGCCGATTTGCCGATACCGATATAATCGCCGCCTTCCCAATAGGTCAGATTATGGCGTGATTCATAACCTTCAAGCGCAAAGTTGGAAACTTCGTACTGCAAATATCCGTGTTCTTTTAGAAAATCTCTGGTCATATTGTAGATTTTAACGGCACAATCTTCATCCAAAGGTTTAATCCCTTTGCGGGCAAAAACGGTATTTTCTTCAATGGTAAGTTGGTATAACGACAAGTGTTTTAAGCCGTACGAACAGATTTCATTTAATTGCGGTAACCAGTTTTCTAAGGTTTGCGAAGGTAATGCGTAAATCAAATCGGCGGAGTGATTATCAAAAGTTTGCACAATTTCTTGCAGACAAAGGCATGCGGTATCGGCATTATGGGTACGCCCCAAAAAACGCAGGTCATTATCATTTAAGGATTGCACGCCTAAAGACAGGCGGTTTATGCCGGCAAGTTTCAAATCTTTGAACATAGTTGCGTAACGACTGTTGGGGTTGGCTTCCAGGCTGATTTCCGCATTGTCGGCGATTTGCCATTTTTTGCCGATAAAGTTGACGATTTTTTCTATGTTTTTCGGGGTAATAAGTGACGGAGTCCCGCCTCCGAAAAATACCGATTTTATAATGCGTTCGGGGAGCATTTCATAATAGCGTTGCAATGCCGCGATATATTCATCTATATAGGTGTCTTGATTAACATTATGATTAAGCTCCTTATAAAAGTCGCAATAAGGACACTTGCTTTTGCAAAACGGCCAATGAATATAAACTGCTAATTCTTGCGGGCGGTACATATTGTCACGACATATAATTGATAAATAAAATTCCGCCCCACCATAAAACGGCATTGATAAATGACAGTAGCACCAACATACTGCCGATGTCTTTGGCTTTTTTTGATAATTCGTGATATTCCTCGGATATACGGTCAATGGTTGTTTCAATCGCAGTATTCGTGAGTTCCGCAAACAAAATAAACAACAGCGAGGAAATTAAAATAAGTTTGTGCAACAGGGTAATATCTAAAATAACGGCAATAACGGAAAATACTACAACCACCGCCAAATCCTGTCTGAATGCGGCTTCGCTTTTATATGTGGCAACAAAGCCGTCGCGTGAGTGAATAAAAGCTCTTAAAATTCTCATTATATCCGGTAATTTCATTTTTATATCCCTTATTAATTTTTTCACAGCATAACCGATTTTTTTTTGCCGTCAATATTTTTGTTGTGTGTATAATAATACGAATGTCTTGAAATTCTGTAAAAAAAAGATACTATCAAAGAAGTTTCGTTAATTTAAGGAGTTTAAAATGACTGGATTTGAAAATGGAAAAATCAATTATGGTATGGTTGCTTTGATAGCAGTTGCGGCTGCCGTAATCAGTTCTTTGGTTACTTATAAGGCAATGGCCGGAAAAGCTGCTAATTTTGCCGTAGTTGATGTTCAACGCGTGGTTATGGCTTCCAAAGATTTGGTTGCTTTGAACAGCGAGCGTAATGCTCAAATTCAAAATTTGCGCAAAATGGCTGATGAGGCCAATGAGCAAATCAATAAAGAAAAGAAGGAAGATGCCAAAAAGAAGTTGTCCGAGAAGTTTTTGGCAGAAATCAATGCCAAAAAGGCTGCTTATGATAAGGACTATGCTTCTGCGTTACAAGCTTCCGATCAAAAATTAAACGGTATTATCAATTCCGTTGCCGAAAAAGAAGGTTTGAAGGTTGTGTTCAACAAGTCTTCTTTGGTAACCGGAGGTGTTGATATCACCGCTGCCGTTATCGAGCAGGTAAGATAATCAAATATGTAAACAAAAAAAAGGAAGGCGGTTGCCTTCCTTTTTTTATCAGTATTTTGCCACAAAACGAACGAAAAACACACCTTTCAATTCCTTCGGGGTGTAGCGTGACATAAAGGCCTTCAGCCAATTGCCGGCACGCAGGAATACCACCTTGGGAACAGTCCGTCCGGATAATCCGGTATCTATGCACCAGTATTCGCCATAGGTGAATTTGTCAGCTTTTACGCCGTTTTCGTTTAACAGGGCAGTAACCCGGTCAACCTTTTTCAGGTTATGGCTGATGATAAGCATTTCTATTATGTCCGGCAAACGAATATTTACGTTTTGGGAACACAATGTATCTCGGCTTATCTTGGCATCTTTCCAGCTTGAAGGTTTTGAATCGGTTTTACAGATTTTTATGTCTGCAATTTCAAAACCCCATACCAAATCGAGACGCAACAAATCCAAGTAAGGAAGACTGTAGAGAGGGCCGTTGCCGTAGTCGTTTTCGCTTTTGCGATACACAATCGGGCAGGGCGTTTTTACACAATTGCTCGGCAGCGGTCTTGTCTTCAGCTCAAATCTGTAAAGCAGACAAATCAGTACGGCTGCCAAAAATCCGACGATAAGATAATCATAGAACGGATCTTTGCAAAATAAACTCACTAAACCGTGTACTCCGATATATATACCGAAGACAGCCACAATAATAATAAATCTCTTCATAATTTTAAGTTTTAGAAAAATTAGTATTTGCGCAAAGTATAGAGCGTATTGAATATAAGAGTCAATATTTTATTTACTTTGGGATTATTTTTAGGCAATATAAGTAAAAACAGGTCAAGGAAATGTCGTATCCAGAATATTATGAAATATTGCAGATAAAACCGGATGCCTCGCAAAACGAGATTAAGCAGGCTTATCGTAAATTGGCCAAGAATTTACATCCGGATACGCATAAGAACGATAAAAAATCCGAAGAGAAACTCAAAAAAGTAAATGAAGCGTACAATGTGTTAAAAGACGTGGGCAAACGTGCCGAATATGATTATTTCGGAAAACAAGCGTTGGAAGCCGAACGTCAAAGTGCCGCACAAGCTGAAAATACAATGCCGCGTGAGCAGCCGCCGGCAGAGAAGGTGATAATTAAAAAAGTGAGAAGCCGGTGGTATTATCTTTACTTTTTTATCAACAAATTAATACTGCTGTCAATTTTGGTGGCCTATGGTTGGTTATTATATATCAACACCGACAAAAACGAGCCGTATAACATTGTCAAAACTCTTATCAATACGTCGGATTATCTGATAAAAGAAATTCCGGATAAAACGAAATACGGGGCTGAAGTTTTGCAAAAAAAATATGAAGACAGTAGGTTGCAGGAAAAATTTACTTTTTATCTGGTTAAAAGCGGTAATACCGCTTTGGTAAAAATGTTGACACCGGTATTGGACTTGAAGGCGTTTGACCATACAAACAATATGCACAGTGTTCTGATGAGTTCTCCAAACGGTAAAATGACCGAATATTTATTAAGTCAGCCGCATGATATATCCTATGTGGCAAAGGATGGAAGCACGGCTCTTGAGGAAGCCGTAAAACGCGGAGATGCGGATTCCGTCAGTCTTTTGTTGCAGAACGGAGCACATATTGAAGATTTATTTGAACACGGGAAACTTAAATTAGTTACCGATGAGAAAATTTCAAATATTCTCAAAGAACATATTAGAGAGCAAATTAAAAGAGAAATCAAAATAAGGTCCGGAAATAAACCTACGGTAATTAGTCATCAAAAGAAACAGTAAAAGTAAAAGCCCGTAATAAATACGGGCTTTTAAGTCAGAACTGGGGATATAATTTAATCCAACCCCAGATGAGAGCTGCGCCAATCAACGTCGCGAAGGCGACAACTGCGGCAAACGTCAACAAATCTTTGTTGCTTTCCAGTGAAAGTCTGTCTGCTCGGCGTTGAGCATCGGCCATACGTGTGATGAACACCTTGACGGCAAACACCAAACCAATCACGGTGAACACCCAGAACGATCCTGCCGGTATACTTCCGAAGAAATACTCACAGCTGAATGCCAACGAAGTGACAATCATGTACATGAGTACCAGTGCAACCGCGGCATTGTAGCACGTAACGGCTTTTCTGAACAAATCAAGTCTTTTCATAAGCCAATTGATTAACAGTTAAATTCTATACGTTTTTTCTCTATCCACGATAAATCATGAAGAATCAGAGCCACGAAGATTGCAATGGCACCGATAATCGGTAAAATGTAATCATCGGACTTGTTAAACTCGGCACCGTAAACGGCGTAATAACAAAACACATACAGAACGACAGAGCCAGCCGTCACAATAGTTGCCCGAACCAGTGCAGTGGTCCACAACAAAACTAATAATAAAATCTTGCGTGTCATAATTAAAAATTTAATGATTATACGTATTTGTACAGAATATATCTCTTTATGAAAATTTTGTCAATATCTATTTTTCATCACGCAAAAATTATTTTGAAGTTTGCTGAGCTTCTTGACAGGTAAAATTGGTTCCGCCGACCAAATATCGTATATCCCAACCGATTGTGCATTTATATCCGCAGTCCAAAGGATATTTTGTGCAGACAAGTTCTTTTCCGTTGTTTTTGGCACCAGGACGATCATAAAAATATCCTTCTCCGCAAATTGCCACGCACTGAGTGTCTAAATTATTCTGCACATCATCATCTTCATCATGTTTTATTTTACCGGGTATGATTTTGGGGCGGATTATTTTTTCCTGATTGCCGTACTTATCGGAATAATTGAACTTAACCTTTGCTTCAGATGCGGCAATACCGCAAAATAAGGCTGTTATCGCTGTTATAAGAATCAGCTTTTTCATTTTGTTACTCCGTTATCCAGTAATTCTTTTACAAATGCAGGCAGTGTGGTACCGGCAGGACCGTAAATATGTCGGTCAAATAAAAGATTATTGGAAGTTGTTTCCATATTTAATTCTATGGTATCGGCCCCGAACATTTTAGCAAATTGTACAAAGCCTGCCGCCGGATATACAACACCGGAAGTTCCGACCGATATAAATAAATCGCAAGATTTAAGCAGGGTATCAACCTGGTTCATATATAACAGATTTTCTCCGAAAAATACGATATTAGGCTTCAGCATTCCGACAGTACCGCATTTTTCACACTTATCTTCGGAAGTTATATCGCCCCAAGTTTCAAAAACATGACCGCAATTCATACAGACAATTTGATTTATTTGTCCGTGAATATGATAAATGTTTTTGTTGCCTGCTTTTTCATGCAGGGTATCAACATTTTGCGTGACCACATCAATTTGTGCCGGATAATTGTTTTGTAATTCTGTTATGGCCAAGTGTGCCGGATTCGGCTCGGCCTTAAACAATTCCGGACGCATATCGTTATAAAACTGGTGAACATAATCCGGATTGCGCAAATAAGCCTCAATAGTGGCCACATCTTCCACCCGATGATTGTTCCACAAACCGTTTTCGCTACGGAAAGTTGACAGTCCGGACTCGGCAGAAATGCCGGCGCCGGTCAAAAATACGATATGTTTATACGTTCTACTCATTTGCTATTATCTCAAACAGTTCTTTGTTGGAGGTACGCTTCCAGTCGGCTTCGCTCATGTTTTTGATATAGTCGTTACGATATTGGTACACTTCATCAATTTTTTGTACGAGTTTTTCGCTCACTTCATCATCACTCAAAATTTCGGCAAATCCTTGTTTTTTAAACGATTGAGCATTTAAGGACTGTTCGCCTCTGCTTGAAGTTGACGGTAGCGGTACCAACAGCATCGGTTTCTTTTGGCTCAACAATTCAAAAATGGCATTGGAGCCGGAACGCGATATTACCACATCGGCAAGAGCCATCAAATCTTTAAATTCTTTATCCACGAATTCAAACGGCATATATCCTTCGCATTTGGCTCTTATGGTTTGTCCTTTACCGCAAATGTGAATTATTTGATATTTTTCCAACAGGGTTTCCAAATTTTTAATCACCGCATTGTTTATGCTTTTGGCTCCGAGAGAACCGCCCACAAACATAATTACCGGTTTATCGGCATTGAAAAAGCACATATCGCGCGCTTTTTCGGTGTCACCGTTTTCCAAGCGATCGGTTAATACCGGCCCCACGTTTTTAACTTTGGCTTTGTTTGTGACATAATCGGCAGTGTCGGCAAAAGTAGTGAAAAACGTGCTGACAAACGGCAAGGACATTTTGTTGGCAAGTCCCGGTGTCACGTCGGATTCGTGCATATAAATCTTGCGACATCCGTTCAAATATCCGCCCAATACCACCGGAAAAGAAACAAAACCGCCTTTAGAAAAAATAACATCCGGCTTTTCTTTGCGAATTATCTTCCACGCTTGGAAAACACCGAGCGGAACACGCATAATATCCTTGAAATTTTCTTTTGAAAAATAGCGGCGCAATTTACCGGTTTCTATGGCATAGTAGCGTACACCGTTGATTTTTTTGATAAGCTCGTTTTCAATACCGTTTTTGGAACCGATGTAAATTACGTCCCAACCGGCTTGTTGGAACAAAGGAATTAATCCCAAATTCAAGGTTACGTGTCCGCCGGAACCGCCGCCGGTAAATAAAATCTTTTTCATGTCATGATACCTTTTCTTCAGAGTTATCGTTGAGTTTTAATAATTCGTTTTCCGTGTCATCAAATTCTATGCTTATATGCTTGTTGGCCTTTGCCCCGTAATCTTTTAAGCGAGTAGCCAAAGAAAGGGCATTACCTTTTCCGTTGGCGAGTTTGGCGATGGCCTGTTCATAGTTCTGTCTTGCTCCCGTGAGCGACTTATCGATTTTTTGCATATCTTCCACAAAGTTGGCAAGCTTATCATACAAAGAGCCGCCGACTTCGGCAATTTTCTGCACGTATTTATTGCGATTTTCGATTTGCCACAAGTTCTCTACCGTCCGCAAAATCGGCAACAGAGATGACGGAGTGGTTAAAGCGATATTCTTTTTATAGGCATAATCATAGAGTGTGGCATCTTCCTTGATAGCCGCGGCAAAAGCGCTTTCCACCGGAATAAAAATCACCACATAGTCCAAAGATTCTTCTTTCAGCAGTTTTTGATATTCTTTGGCCGAAAGTTCATCAATATGATTTTTGATACATTGAATATGCTTTTGCAAATGTTGGGATTTTTGTATTTCATCTTCGGCATTGACGTAGTTGATATAATCGTTCATTGAAACCTTTGAATCCACAATCACGCTACGGTTGTTAGGCAATCTGACCACCACGTCCGGACGCAGGTTTTGATTATCATCGTTTTTGAAATTTTCTTGCGTATAAAAATCAATGTTACGCTGTAAGCCGGAAATTTCCAAAATTCTGTTCAGCTCAACTTCACCCCAATCACCTTGCATCTTTTTGCTTCCTCTTAAGGCATTGGTCAGGTTTTGGGCATCGGAACTCAAAGTCTGATTAAGTTGCAACAAATTTTTGAATTGCTCGTCAAAACTTGATTTGTTTTTGATGTTTTCGGTGTTGGCTTTATTGACTTCTTCTTTGAAACTTTGCAGTTGCTCGCGGAACGGATTTAAAAGTGCGCTTAAATTATTCTTCTGAGCCTCATTGATTTGCGAAGACTGCATACGCAAAATTTCGCTTGAAATATCACGAAACTTTATGGCCATATCATTTTTGCTTTGCTCGATAAATTTTATTTTTTCTTCCGTGTAACGTTGTTGGTTGTCGTTCTCGGTTTTTAATCGGATATTATCATTACTCAAAACGGAATTGAGTTCTTCCAAACGGTGGTTTTGCAAGGTCAGTTCGTTGATTTGTCTGTTCAATTCGTTATTGAGTACTTTTTTCCCGGAGTTTTTAACGATAAAAACAATCAATGCGCATATACATACACATAGCAATATTCCCAAAGCGGAAACGGTATATAAAAATTCGGGAATTGTAATAAGCTCACTTAACATTTTTAGGTATCCTGACACTTGAAACTCAAGTCAGTTTACCATAACTGCCGTTATCTTCAATCTTATATTTGATTTATCAACTTAAATGTTGCTAAAAGCTTGAAAAAATCTAAATGTCTTTTGTTACTTCCGACATTGCATAATGCCAAAGCGGATTCACTCCTGATTTTTTGGCATCGGCATGCTCTTCCAAATAGGCATTACCGTCAAAATCCGGTGAAGGATTGTACCCTTTTTTCCAACCTATTTGCAAATAGTGATAGAGCGGTACACATCCGGAAATATTAGGGCAATCTTTACTATAATCCGGATGATATTGTTTTTCATACCAAACGGCATCAAAATTATTGAGCAATTTTTTCGGAAAATCTTTTTCCGCTATGTTTAACTTGACATTATAACGTTCACGCGGTGTTAATCCGTTTTCTGAAAAATACTTCTTTAACAAAGCCGCATTGGTAACGCGAAGTTGCTTCATTTGTTCGGTATCACGATGATCCAAAGGATATGATTTCAAATATTCTTCCGATTCATCGGTAAGTCCGTAGTAATCAAGAAAATATCTGTAATTCGGAGAATCTTTAAAGTTCCGGTATAAGATTTGGCTCTTGCTCAAATCGGATGAACATATAACGTCTTTATCAATAAAATGGAAACCGTCATCGTTAACAATGATATTATCCATGTGGGCATCCAACAATACACCGCTGACTTTGCTTTTATCACCGCTTTCGGACGGATAAGTGTTGAACAGATAGTCAAACACGTTGCGGAAAATCAAACGACGCATCATGGCGGATTTATTGGCCAAATACTTATTCACGGTAATACCTTTCAACACTTTTCTTTTAGGTTGATCGGCATAAACAACATTGTTATCTTCCGGTAAATAATTTTCTTTTCCGAGATATTGACTTTCAATATATAATTCATTTGTTTTGCTGTCTTTTGAAACGGTGGATTTGTTAATTAATCCGCCGCGAGCAAGGTATTTGTAGAGTACAACATTGTCTTGGATGAATGACTTATAATGTTCTCTGTATAAAAAGCAAGAGGAATTGAGTTTTCCGAAAGACCATCTGGAGCGTTTTCTCAGATAATTGAACAAGAAATCGTGCATAAAATCCGGATTTGTTGATAATGATTTTGCCGAGAAAATGAACAACAGTCTGTCCGTCATGATGTAGTACAAACCAAGTTCATCGGTATCAATAGATAAAAGGCTGATGCAGTTGTCGACAAGTAAATTGCTTTTGTTATCCAACTTTTCAAAATTTTTTTCCAACAGATTAAGCTTTTCCTTTACCTGCTCAAAATCGTCCATAATTAGTCCTCCGGTTCGATATATAATATACGGGCTATTTAACAGAACTGCGCATAAAATGTCAAGTGTATATTACGGATATACCTAAATAAAAATATAATTGTCGCAGCAGGTAAAATTATTCGTGCAAAAATTAATATTATTGTGGATTTTATAAAAAAAAGAGCTTAATTTGATAGGCAGAAAATCTCTTATAAGGATAAAAATAATGAATAATGTACAAAGTGATTTCTTAAATGATATAAAGAGCGAAAAAGTCGCCGTAACCGTGTTTTTGATTAACGGAGTCAAGTTGCAGGGTATTATTACCGCGCAAGATGAAGAAAGTTTGTTGTTACGTCGGGACGGTCATACTCAGCTTGTCTATAAACACGCTGTTTCAACCATAATGCCGAGTGTGGCTGTGGATATTGCAGACGAATAGTGATAGAAATTCAGCAAAATAAACGTATTGCCACTTGTGTTGTGTGTCCGTCGGTTGTCGGACAGCAACTGGCTCTATCCGATGAAAATCGCATGGCGGAAGCGGTGGGGTTGGCTTTAGCCATTAATTTGGATGTTGTTTATTCCGAAACACTGCGGATGCGTGAGATAAAACCGGCAATGTTTTTCAGCCACGGATTTACCGAAAAATTAAAACCGATAATATCTGAAAAAAATATAGAATTGATGGTGGTAGATACCCGCATTACTCCAATTCAGCAACGCAATTTGGAAAAAGAATTGAAAATCAAGGTGATTGATCGCACGGCGTTGATATTGGAAATTTTCGGAGAAAGAGCCCAGACCAGAGAAGGTGCGTTGCAAGTTGAGCTTGCACACTTAACTTATCAACGCTCGCGTTTGGTTCGCAGTTGGACGCACCTTGAACGTCAACGCGGCGGTGCCGGTTTCTTGGGCGGTCCGGGTGAAACACAGATAGAGCTTGACCGGCGTATTATTGACGATAAGATAGTTAAAATTAAAAAAGAGTTGGAAAAAGTCAAAAAGACGCGTGATATTCAGCGCGGTGCGCGGCGTAAAGTGCCGTATCCGATTGTGGCCTTGGTCGGTTATACCAATGCCGGAAAATCCACACTGTTTAATTATCTTTCCCAAAGTAACGTAATGGCCGCCGATATGCTGTTCGCCACTCTTGATCCGACCATGCGCAAAATCGTGTTGCCTAAAGGTATGGAAGTAATATTGTCGGATACGGTGGGATTTATTTCGGATTTGCCGCATGAGCTTGTAATGGCGTTTCGCGCTACTTTGGAAGAGGTCCTTAATGCCGATATCATATTGCACGTACGGGATATTGCCAATCCCGATACTGCGGTACAAAGGGACGATGTTTTGCAAGTTTTGGAAAACTTAGGCTTAAAAAATGTTAAATATGCCGCAAATTATGTTGAAGTGTTTAATAAGTCCGATTTATTGGATGAAAGTGAGCTTTTGCATTGGAAAAATAAAACGAGCGGAAGCGAAAATGTTGCGCTTGTTTCGGCCGTCAGTGGGGAAGGGTGTGATAAGTTATTGAAATTGATAGAAGATAAGTTGACATCTGAATTTATTGAGTGTAGAGTGATATTGCTTGGTTCTGACGGGAAGACGGCCGCATGGTTGTACGAAAACAGTCGGGTGACCGAGGTTGTGAACGGTGAAAAAGCCGATGTTTATACCGTATCGCTGAGTGCAGACAACTTTTCGCGGTTGGATAATATGGCAAAGGACAATGACCGGATATTGATAAGGAAGTAACAATGAAAAAAGCATTTTTGATTTTTAGTTTGTTTTTAGCTGTTTTGAGTGTGAGCGGTTGTGATAAAAGATACGCCTATGCCTCATATCGTGAAAAACTCGGCGAGTGGGTAGGTAAAAGCTCCGACAGATTGTTTGATTATTGGGGACAACCGGATGTTATCAAAGAGATTGATCCGAATACTCGCACGGTGACTTATTATCAAAAAGAGAAAAGACCGGCATATTACGGCTTTACGCCTTATTTGGAAAAAGTTCAGAAAAAAACGGCAGAAGTTGCCGAAGATATGGGATACGAAACCGAGAAGAAAGCTCCTCCTTCATATTATTGTCGTGTGACGTTTATTGTTCATAATAACTTAGTATCCGATTATAATTTTGACGGAGAAGATTGTTACTGATTTATTTGACATACGCTGTTTAAACGTGGTATAATCTTTTTAAGCGGAGGTGTAAAATGAGTTTGACCGGTTGGATTATTGCAGGTGTAGTGTTTATGATAGTTTTCACTATCTGGCAATATGTATAAAGTATATAATGCGTAAGCACCGATAAAATGCAAGTTTGTTACTTGCATGGATGCGGTGTTTATAAGTTTTTTCCACATGAAAATAGCGCAAATAAGAAAAGAAATCACCAAAATAAGAACCACAAAATTCGGGATATCCGTTCCGGAGTTGAAAAAGTTTGCCAAGCGCATTGCCAAAGAAGATTATAAAGAGTTTTTGGATAATAACCGATTTGAAACCTTTGAATTGAGGTTGTTGCATGCTTTTGTGTTAGGATATGCCAAGGATGATATTGAAACGTTGCTCGGTTATTTTGAGCGGTTTATGCCGTATGTTGATGATTGGGCGGTAAATGATTCGTTGTGTCAAAGTTTTAAGATAGCGCGTAAATATCCGCAAACGGTATGGGATTTTTTGATGCGCTATAAAAAATCCGATAAAGAGTTTGAAAGCAGGATTGTATCGGTAATGCTTTTATCACACTATTTGAACGATAAGTATATAAATAAGGTAATCAAAGTGCTTGATTGCTTGAATGCCGATGATTACTACTCCCAAATTGGAATTGCGTGGGCGATTGCAACCGTTATGGGCAAATATCCGGAATTGTGTTTGACCTATTTGCAATCAAACGATTGTCATTTAAATGCTACAACGTATAGTAAGACAATAAGGAAAATTATTGAGTCGTTTCGTGTAGGCGATGATATGAAAAACACCGTCAGAACGTTAAGGAAGTAATTTATCAAACCAAAGTTTCCCGCAGATGCTTTTTATAGCACGGTACTTGACACCGTGCTTTTTTTTATTTAATGTGTGAGCAGTAAAAATCATAATTTTAGCAAAATGTATAACTTATAATATAATTAGCTTATGGAAACATTAACTGAAATAGGCAAGTTTATTGCCTTGTTCGTCGGACTTACGGCGATTGTTTATATTTGCGGAACAGCTGTTGCAGCTTTCTTTTCCAACCGTAGCGAAAAAAATGCCGAGCGCGAGATAAAAGAATATTTCCGTAAACTGCGAAAAAATTAAATCGGTATAATCTTAAACTGTTTAATATATGGAATATTTCGTTAATCTTTTGAAAAAAGCCGCAAGGTCATTGGTTGTAACAACCCTTTTGATTCTTGTGCTGTGGGGAACGCTTTGGCACCTCACCGATTTGACAACGGTTGAAACTTACATTTTCATGGGTATGGCCGTTTGCGCATTCAACACGGTAGTTTGCAACTGCAAAAATCACCAAGAGAAGAATCTGCTTAAAGTGCAAAGTTCCTGGGTTATTATGGCCGGTTTGGTTTTGGTACTCTATCACGCGGGATTTGAAGCCGCTGCAGTTTTTGCCGCCGCCGCGATTTTTGCTTCTCCGTTTTTCGGAGCGACGATATATGAAGGAATTGTCGGATTGACACTATTGATAAATCTGGCAAGGCTTATGTCGTGACAGCTTAAAAACTCCTCTGCAACAAAAATTGCAGGGGATTTTTTTTATGAAAATAAAAATTTTTTTTGCTTGACATTTTGAAGTTTTTTGTCTAATCTTTACTTATATACAGAAGTTATTTTTACTAATGATTAAAGGCTTATGAAAGGTTATGTTATTTTGTTTGCAGTCCTCCTTATCGTATGCGTTTACGCTTTAATCAATCCGAGTGATAGGGAGTGTCCCGAAGCTTTGTTTTCCATGGCAAAGACGGGTGTTGTGCTTTCTTTTGTAGGGTTAGTATATTCCCTGCAGATGGCTTTAACAAAATGAGTATTGAAAAGTAAGATTAAATCCCCCGCCGCTTAACCGCCGCGAGGGATTTTTTTTGAGTACTATTTGAAATTGATTACGACGATTTCCGGTAAATTATTGAAGCGAGCAGGTATCACGCTGGTGCCTAATCCTGAAGAAATAATCATCGGTTTACCGTTTTTATGAACAAGGCCGTATGTAAATTTTCTACCGCTCTTTATATTTACGATTAGTGCACCTAAAAACGGCAAAACCGCCTGTCCGCCATGAGTGTGGCCGGCAAGGGATATATCTGCAGGTATGTCATTTTCAGCAAAAACATCCGGAGAGTGTGTAACAAAAATAAGAGGAGATGCCGTATTTTGCAGAGCTTTTTTTACATCGGGATTATCCGTGTCATAGTCGCTCACACCGGCAATATAAACATCAATTCCTCGTAAATTCAATTTTATATTTTCGTTATCCAAAACAGGTATATTTACGGCTTTCAGACATTTTTTTACTTCTTCCTTATCATAATATGAATCATGATTGCCCAATACGGCAGCTTTTGGCGCTTTGATTTGTTGTAAAAAGCTTACCGTGTCATGCGGGGACAATGTTGATTTTTTACTATGCCCGTTAACGTAATCTCCGCCTAAAATTACCAAATCGGCATTTTGGTCGTTTATGGTTTTTATGATTTTTTGTAATCGCCATTTTTCCCATTTATACGGGGCAATATGGAAGTCTGTTGCAAACACAATTTTTATGTTTTTAATTTGAGAATCCGAAATATGATATACCTTTGTTTTCAAGCTATATGGCTCATAAATAAAGGCATCAAAAAATAAAACCGCGCCTAAAATAAATAAGGACTTATATAAATTAGCAAGTTTAGTCATTTATAAAAATACCTCGTAGTCGTAGTGGTTGATAATGGCATCTTTGAAAAACAGCACGTCATCTTCCGAGAGCGGGGCAAAGTGGTTGGCATCAACTCCGACATTTAAGCCGTTTTGGCTGACCTTTCTTAAGCCGTGAATATGGCCGAACAAATTAAACATATCCTTTTTACACTCACTCGGCTTGTGGGTTAAATAAACCGGTACATTGTCTTTCAAAGTCAGCGTAGTGTGTGGTAACACGGAGGCAAAACATTTTTCCAATTCTACCTGCAGAGCCGGATTTTCCTGCATGGCATCGGTTTCATAGTTGCCTAAAATCAGATGAATTTTGCCGTGCAAATAAGGGTATACGTCTAAATTACCGAAATCGCCCAAGTGGTACACTACATCATCGGAAGCTACTTTGTTGTTCCAGTTTAAAATTAACGCTGCATCCATTTCTTTAGCCGAGGCAAACGGACGGCGCGAAAGCGTCATTGCCCGCTCACTGCCGAAATGGGTGTCCGAAGTAAAGAAAATTCGCCCGCCGCTTTTGATGAGCTCACGTACCTTGTTCAATGTTGCGGTATAATTATCGTAAACTGCGATATTTTCCGCCTCTAAACGCTTGACGATATAGCTTTTACCGAAAAAGGCATTATCAATACCTACCACAATTTTTTTATATTCGCGATTATAGTGAGTTTTGGCTGCCCATTCCGAAAGTTCAAAACGCGTGGTTTGCGCATAATCGCGACCGGCAACATCCGTATCTTTTTGCGGAATCCAAAACATAATTACATCGGCCAACGCCAAAAATTTGCTTTCCCATCCGACCTGCAAATCAAGGTTAAAATTCTGCACGTTTTCGCGGCGCGGATTGGCCACATAAATATCCAAATCAGCCAAGTCTTTAATTGCTTGCGCCTGCCAATCGGGCGCACCTTTTATCGGCCCTGCCAAAAATACGATTTTCTTATCCGAATAATCCTTTTCGGGTGATACCGGAGTTATGACTTCCATTTTGCGTTCCTTTCAAACATTTTCCTTGATTATAGGCATTGATTTGTTTAAATAGATTTAAGAACATTTAGACCGCATTTTTTTAATTTATAAGCTTAACTGATAACAAAGCGAGCGGTGACATTTAAAATTTCCTTCTTGACAAAAGTTGCAGAAAATGTTATTTCTCAAATTCAAATAGAGATTACAATGTATTTATTCACCTAATTATTCATCTAAAACTAAAAAAGTATGGCAAAAGTTAATGTTACTCTTAAGGGAGTTGTGTGCAACGATTTGAAGAGCTTGGGCACAAACGTATCAAGATTTCATCTGTTGGTAACCAGCAGGGTTCGGCACAATCACAACAACGCCGAGGAACTGTTCCCGATCCCCAAGCGAGTTCCGATTGATGTACGCGACACCAAGGGGCTGTGTGAAGCGATTACGGCCGGAAAGGCTGTGACGGTACATGTCAGTGGCGAGCACGGCAATCTCAATGTTGAGATTCTCGCGGTGAACAACTGCCCCGGTTGTATGCTGGACAGCTTTGTTGATTAGGGCTGACGTTCGTTATGTCATAAACTTATGAGAAAATCCCCCGCCGCTGTGTGCCGCGAGGGATTTTTTTTCATTGTAATATTGTAATTTTTCTTATTTTTTAAGAGCCTGTAAAAAACTTGTTGACTCTACGTTTTTTTATGCTATTATCCGCCCAACTAAGGTCAAATATATTCGTATATTTGGCGGTTAGTTATGTGTAAATTTAATAACTTAAGGAAAATGTGATGCCTACAATTAATCAGTTAATTCGTAAATCACGAACACCAAAAGTGAAGAGAAACAAAGTTCCTGCTTTGAAATCTTGTCCACAAAAACGCGGTGTTTGTACAAGGGTTTATACTACAACCCCTAAAAAACCAAACTCAGCTTTGCGTAAAGTGGCACGTATTCGTTTGACAAACGGCTTTGAAGTAATCAGCTACATCCCTGGTGAAGGTCATAATCTTCAAGAACACTCAGTGGTGCTGATTAGAGGAGGCCGTGTGAAAGACTTGCCGGGTGTTCGTTATCATATCATTCGTGGTACCCTTGATACTCAGGGTGTGTCTAAACGTCGTCAACGCCGTTCTTTATACGGTGCTAAGAGACCTAAATAGGAGATATAATAATGTCACGTCGTCATAGTGCTGAAAAAAGAAACGTGCTGCCTGATGCTAAATTCGGCAATAAGGTAGTTGCAAAGTTTATTAACAATGTTATGGAAGATGGTAAGAAAGCCGTTGCCGAAAAAATCGTTTATTCGGCTTTTGATATCATTTCCGCAAAAACCAAACAAGACGCTTTGGAAGTTTTCAATACCGCTTTGGAAAATGTTAAGCCGGTAGTTGAAGTTCGCTCCCGTCGCGTCGGCGGTGCTACTTATCAAGTTCCGTGCGAAGTTAGAGCTGAACGCCGTCAGGCCTTGGCTATTCGCTGGATTTTGGCTGCCGCTTTGAAACGTTCTGAAACAACCATGACCGAAAAATTGGCCAATGAGTTGTTAGACGCTTATGCAAATAAAGGTTCTGCCGTTAAGAAACGCGAAGATACGCATAGAATGGCAGAAGCCAATAAAGCATTTTCTCACTTCAAATTCTAATAAGGAAAAGAGACAATGCCAAGAACACATAAATTGGAACTCTATAGAAATATCGGCATCATGGCTCATATTGATGCCGGTAAAACCACAACTACGGAACGTATTTTGTTCTATACGGGCGTTAATCACAAAATCGGTGAAGTGCATGATGGTGCTGCTACCATGGACTGGATGGAACAAGAGCAGGAGCGTGGTATTACCATTACTTCGGCTGCTACCACCTGTTACTGGAACGGTCACCGCATTAACATCATTGATACGCCGGGACACGTTGACTTCACTGCTGAAGTTGAACGTTCTCTCCGCGTTTTGGATGGTGCTATTACCGTATTTGACTCGGTTGCCGGTGTTGAACCGCAATCCGAAACGGTTTGGAGACAAGCCGATAAATATAACGTACCGAGAATTTGTTTCTGCAACAAAATGGACCGTATCGGAGCTAACTTCTATCGTTGCTTGGATATGATTGTTGACCGTTTGGGCGCTCGTCCGATGGCTATGCAATTGCCTTTGGGTGTTGAAGCAGATTTCCGTGGTGTGATTGATTTGCTGAAAATGAAAGCCGTTGTTTATACCGGTGATACGGCAGATTCTCCGATTGAAGTTAAAGATATTCCGGCCGATATGTTAGATAAGGCTAACGAATATCACAATCAATTGGTTGAAATGGCTGTTGAACAAGATGAACAGGCTATGGAAGACTACTTGGAAGGTAAAGAAGTTTCTGTTGAAACTTTGAAGAAGTGTATTCGTAAGGGTACTTTGGCACAAGATTTTGTACCGGTATTCTGCGGTACCGCTTTCAAAAACAAGGGTGTTCAACTTTTGTTGGATGCTGTTGTTGATTACTTGCCTTCTCCGTTGGATATTCCGGCCATTAAAGGTACTAAACCGGATTCTGAAGAAGAAGATGTTCGTCATCCTGATGACAAAGAACCGTTGTCTGCATTGGCTTTCAAAATCATGAACGATCCGTTCGTAGGTTCTTTAACCTTTATCCGTATTTATTCCGGTGTAATGACTGCCGGTTCTTATGTATATAACTCGGTTAAAGATAAGAAAGAACGTGTAGGTCGTATGCTTTTGATGCACGCTAACAAGCGTGATGATATCAAAGAAGCTTATGCCGGTGATATTATCGCTTTGGCAGGCTTGAAGGATACTACTACAGGTGATACCTTGTGTGATGAAGCTCATCCGATTGTTTTGGAAAACATGGTGTTCCCTGAACCGGTTATTCAGTTGGCTGTTGAACCGAAGACTAAAGCCGATGTTGAAAAAATGGGCTTGGCTTTGGGCAGACTTGCTATGGAAGATCCGTCTTTCCGCGTTACGTCCGATCCGGACAGCGGTCAGACCATTATTGCCGGTATGGGTGAGTTGCACCTTGACATTATTGTTGACCGTTTGAAGAGAGAATTCAAGGTTGACGCTAACGTCGGTGATCCGCAAGTTGCTTATCGTGAAACGATTACCAAACCGTGCGATATTGAATATACGCACAAGAAACAATCCGGTGGTGCCGGTCAGTTCGCTAAAGTTAAAATTAAGTTTGAACCGACCGAAGATCATACCGGCTTTGAATTCTTGAACACGGTTGTGGGCGGTAACGTACCGAAGGAATATATTCCGGGTGTTGAAAAAGGTTTGCGTACGGCTATGGATTCCGGTGTGATTGCCGGATATCCGGTAACCGGTGTTAAAGCTACCCTTTACGATGGTGCTTATCACGAAGTAGACTCTAACGTTATGTGCTTTGAAATTGCAGCTCGTGCTGCTTTCCGTGAAGGTATGAATCAGGCTTCTCCTAAACTTTTGGAACCGATTATGAAGGTTGAAGTGGTTACGCCTGAAGAATATATGGGTGATATTATCGGTGACTTGAACTCACGTCGTGGTTTGGTTAACGGTATGGATCAACGCGGTAATGCCCGTGTGGTTGATGCGTTTGTTCCGCTTGCCCAAATGTTTGGGTATGTAAATACCTTGCGTTCACTTTCTCAAGGTCGCGCTCAATATACGATGATCTTTGATCACTATGCTGAAGTGCCGAGAGAAGTGGCCGAAACAATTAAAGCTAAATCAGCTTAATTTTAATGTTAAAGACTTGCCGGAGAGGCGGTATGCCAATCGTCTCTCCGGAAAATAAAAAAATTTAATTTGGAGAAATAAACATGGCAAAAGAAAAATTTGAGCGGACGAAACCGCACTGCAACATTGGTACTATCGGTCACGTAGACCATGGTAAGACCACCTTGACAGCTGCTATTACCAAAGTATTGGCAGAAGAAGGCGGAGCCAGCTTTACGGCTTATGACCAAATCGATAAAGCTCCGGAAGAAAGAGCTCGCGGTATTACTATTTCCACCGCGCACGTAGAATATGAGACCAAGAATCGTCACTATGCACACGTTGACTGTCCGGGCCACGCCGACTATGTTAAGAACATGATTACCGGTGCTGCCCAGATGGATGGTGCAATTTTGGTAGTATCTGCCGCTGACGGTCCTATGCCGCAAACCCGTGAACACATCTTGCTTGCTCGTCAAGTAGGCGTTCCGGCGATTGTAGTATATATGAACAAAGTTGACCAAGTAGATGATCCGGAATTGTTGGAATTGGTTGAAATGGAAATCCGTGACTTGTTGTCATCTTACGGTTTCCCTGGCGACGAGATTCCGATTGTAAAAGGTTCTGCATTGGCAGTATTGGAAGACAGCGACAAGACTATCGGTCACGATTCCATCATTGAATTGATGAACGCAGTTGACAGCTACATTCCGGAACCGGTACGTCCGTTAGATCAACCGTTCTTGATGCCGATTGAAGATGTATTCTCCATTTCCGGTCGTGGTACGGTTGTAACCGGCCGTGTTGAACGTGGTGTATTACACGTAGGTGATGAAATTGAAATCGTTGGTATTCGTCCGACCCAAAAGACAACCTGCACCGGAATTGAAATGTTCCGCAAGTTGTTGGATGAAGGTGAAGCCGGCGATAACATCGGTGTATTGCTGCGTGGTACAAAGCGTGAAGAAGTTGAGCGTGGTCAAGTATTGGCAGCTCCTGGCACGATTACACCGCACACCGATTTCACCAGCGAATGCTACATTTTGACGAAGGAAGAAGGCGGTCGTCATACTCCGTTCTTCTCTAACTATCGTCCGCAATTCTATTTCCGTACAACCGATGTAACCGGTACAATTCAATTACCGGAAGGCACGGAAATGGTAATGCCTGGTGATAACGTAACCATTACCGTACAGTTGTTGAACCCGATTGCAATGAGTGAAGGTTTACGTTTCGCTATTCGTGAAGGTGGTAGAACTGTTGGTGCCGGCGTTGTTTCTAAGATTTTGAAGTAATCTTAAGAAAAGTCGCTTAGCAAATAAAAAACCTCTTGTGAAAACAAGAGGTTTTTTTATTAAGCCTTATTAAACAACTGGATGCTTCGCTTATCGCTCAGCATGACGATATTAATTTGCACGGCCTCACGCATAATTGTTTTTAATGCTACAGATACGCGGTTTGCCGACTGTCGCGGTGTACACAAAAGGTACATAAGAAAAACAGAAACCTGCACAACCTCACGCATAAGCTCGGATAACGAGTTTAGTACGCAGAAAGCCTCTTGCGCGGTGTACAAAGTAGTACATAAGCAAGAGGCTCTCAAGTAATAAACCGTTAGACGAGCTTATCTTAAGCAACTTTGGCGTTGAAGAGGACACAACTTCCCTCTATCTCGCCTTCTGTGCCGTCGGTGCATTGCGGCATAACCTTAACCGCTAAAACCTGCTCGGCAATATAGCTCTCGTTTTCCGATAAAGCTTTGGCCAGTTCGGCATCGTTTGTTTGGTAGCAAAGCTCTATGCGGTCGGAAATGTTAAAGTCTTTATCCTTACGCAAAGTTTGTACCATACGAACGAAGTCGCGCGCCATACCTTCACGTTTGAGTTCTTCGGTAACATTGGTATCCAAAGTCAAAACGGCCTTATTATTATCAAAGGCCTGACCGGCAACGCCCTCTTTCATGTCTAAACGAACTTCAAACAAATCTGAAGTCAAAACTTTGCCGCCTATGAGAAGCGTACCGTCATCGTTCAAGCTCCATTGACCTTGCTTATAGGCCGCCATAACCGCACCCATATCTTTGCCCAAAGTCTTACCCAAGAGCGGAGTATAAAGATATACGTTCTTGGTGGCATAATTGGCAAGATTATTATCAAACTTAACAGTCTTAACGTTCAGCTCATCTTTGACAATCTCTTGATATTCAGGAGAAAGATTGGCGCCGATAACCGTTAAACCGGAGAGTGGTAAGCGGTTACGCAAATTGTTTTCTTCGCGAATAAATTTACCGGTAGAACAAAGGTCTTGCACAAAATCCATTTCCTTCATCAGTTTTTCATCGGTCTTGATGCCGGAAAGCGTCGGATAATCGCACAAATGCACCGATTCGCCTTTGGTTAAATTCTTATACATATATTCGCAGATGAACGGCATTAACGGTGCGACAATTTTGCACACATTTACCAATACGGTATAGAGCGTATCAAAGGCCTGTGCATCACCGCGCCAAAAACGTTCACGAGTACGGCGAATATACCAGTTATTCAAAATTTCCATAAATGCGCCGGTTTCATTACAAGCTTCGGCAATATCGTATGTTTCAAAACCGTGCTTAACATTTAAGGACAGATTCTTTAACTTTGATAAAATATAGTTATCCATTGCCTCGCTTGAAGATGAAATCTCTTTAGCTTTATAATCTTCGGCATTGGCATACAGTGTAAAGAAGTAAAAAGCATTCCACAACGGAATCATTGCCGTACGCGATGCTTTGGCAATTTCTTTACCCTCTTTATCAACCGCCACGTTACCGCCTTTTAATACCGGCGAAGAAACCAAGAACCAGCGCAAAGCTTCCGAACCTACATTTTCCAAAACCTCATTCGGATCCGGATAGTTCTTCAGGCGCTTGGAAAGTTTCTGTCCGCCCTCAGCCATCAATAATCCGGTACAGATACAGTTTTTGAATGCCGGACGATTATGCAAAGCGGTAGAAAGTACGGTCAACGTATAGAACCAACCGCGTGTTTGGTCAATGGCTTCCACAATAAAGTCGGCCGGGAAGTGATTTTCAAACCACTCTTTATTTTCAAACGGATAGTGAATTTGTGCATACGGCATCGAGCCGGATTCAAACCAGCAGTCAAACACATCGCTGACGCGGCGCATCATCGTCTTGCCGCTCGGGTCATCCGGATTAGGATACACCACATCGTCAATATACGGCTTATGAAGATTATCTACATCAAAGCCGGTTTTTTCTTTGATTTCGGCAATCGAACCGAACACGTCAATTCTCGGGAATTTAGGATTATCCGACTTCCAAACCGGAATCGGTGTACCCCAGAAGCGATTACGCGAAATAGACCAATCGCGCGCACCTTCCAACCACTTACCGAAACGACCGTCTTTAATATGCGACGGAATCCAGTTGATTTCCTGATTGTTCTTCACCATTTCATCGCGGAAATCGGTAACTTTCACAAACCACGAACTCATCGCCTTATAAATCAGCGGAGTATCGGTACGCCAGCAATACGGATAGGTATGGGTATATTGCTCTTTCTTTACCAAAAGTCCGTTGGATTTGAGCCATTGCATAATCGGCTCATTGGTGTCAAATACCTGTTGACCTTCATAATCCGGAACTTCGGCAGTAAATTTACCGGCTTCATCAACCGGACAAACAACCGGAAAATTCTCATCATAAGCACGACAGGCATCAAAGTCGTCCTGACCGAACCCCGGTGCAATATGTACCACGCCGGTACCGTCTTCGGTAGAAACGAACTCGCCGGACAATATTTTAAACGCCCCCTTTTCTTTCAAGTTTGCAAAATAAGGGAACATCGGTTCATAGCATAACCCAAGCAAATCGGCACCTTTGAGTTCTCCAACCTGAACCGCATGTTCAAGCTGTTTCTTATAGCTTCCCAAGCGAGCTTTGGCGATAATATATTGCTGACCGTCTTCTTCCATAACCGCATAATCAATATCCTTACCGACAGCTAACATCAGGTTAGACGGCAATGTCCACGGTGTGGTGGTCCAAACTAAAATTTTGCGTCCGTCTTCCAATTTAAACATAACGGTAATAGCATTATCGGTCTTATCGCGATAGCCCAAATTTACCTCAAAGTTGGAAAGCGGAGTTTCGGCCGCCCAGGAATACGGCAAAACGCGATAGTCTTCATACACCAAACCTTTGTCATACAGAGCCTTAAAGTTATGAATAACCGATTCCATAAACGGCAAATTCATGGTTTTATAATCGTTGTTAAAGTCCACCCAACGACCTATTCTTTTAAACATATCAACCCAAATACCGGAATATTTCAAAACGTCGGAACGGCAGAAGTTATTGAATTTTTCTACACCATAAGCCTCAATTTGTTTACGTCCGGAAACACCGAGTTGTTTTTCGGCCGACATTTCCGCCGGCAAACCATGGCAATCCCAGCCCAAACGACGTTCTACTTTTTTACCGTTCATGGTTTGGAAACGAGCTACCACATCTTTAACATAGCTCACCATAATATGTCCGTAGTGCGGAGTACCGTTGGCAAACGGAGGACCGTCATAAAATACAAACTCGGCGGCACCGTCACGGTTATGCACCGATTTTTCAAAAGTATTATCTTCTTCCCAAAATTTCAGGACTTCTTTTTCCAGTTCAACAAAGTCAGGCTTAGCCTTTACTTCAGCATAATATTTCGTCATATTCCCATACCTCAAAGATTGATGATTTAAATTGTTTTTTATTGAAAGTAAAAATTTTATATAAAAGAAACCGTAAATCCCCTAAGGGATAATATTTAAAATGCTATGTATGTAAAAACGGTTCATCTTTTCTTTTCCTGTTAAACTGCAAGCAATGTATAACATCTTTTGCCCCGCGTCAAGAGCGATTATACAGGTATTTTATTTTAAGTTTACGCGCCGTCAACTTATCCACAGGCGGTAAGGCATTGATATTACCCTTAATTTAATATTTTTCTTATAATTTTAAACATTTTTATTGCAATTATAATATTTTTATTATATATCTATAAGTGAAATACGACATACCGTATTTTCTAAAACCTTATCCTAACACACTGCTTTCCCTCGTATTTACGAGGGAAAGTTTTTAAGGATATGGTGTTCTCCATTATAAAATGAAAAAGACATGAACCGCACGGCTCATGTCTTTTTTTAAGCAAAACTACAAGCTATTGATTTTTCTTAAACCATCTTATGGAATCGGCGCATTTGTCTTCGCTCATACCTTTAACACGACAACGATTAACTTCAATCGTCGGTGTCTTATCCATGCTCAAACATCCTTCACCGAGCAACATAACATCCATATACGTTCTGACACCCGGATTAACGCGCGACATTTGAACGTTGGTGCTGATATCCGGCCACTTCAACTTGAGGCCGAGACTGTTAATACGATCTCTCAAATCATTAAGCACATAAATGCGCATGGAACAACGGACAATGCCGTCCATTCCGCGTTCAACCTTGTAATCTTCATAATAAACAAGAATATTGCGTACGTCATCAAATACAGCTTTGCCGTCAACTATTCTAAAGTGGGCAATTTTGCCGTATTTATTGTCATACTTTTTCTCTTCCGTCACCACATCACCGAATCTTTTTTCAACCGAATTAATCAATATTTCGTTGTTTTCCTCGGTTGCTTTTTCTTGAGGCGCGGCAACAGCCTTTTTATTCAAATCGGCGGACGGTGCGGCTTGTTGCTGTGCGCTTGCGGCAGGTTTGCTTCCCGGAGCAAAAGACTGCGCCTCGGTAGCTCCGGAAAACAACACCGAACACAAAAACAAAGCACTCGCAATAATCTTATTCATTTTCTGTCCTATTTAATTTCGCTAAGTGTTTTAGAAACTTGCTCTATGGTTTCCATACTCTGTTTGAACAAACCATCGATAACTTGAGCATCTTTATGCTTTTCTTCTTCAGCCATCTTTGCCAATTCACTTTCCGGAATATCCTTAAACTCGGAATAATATTCAGGGTTTTGAGAGTTTACGTAGTCAAAAGCATTGCGGCAAGAACCGTCACCGATTCTCTTGTTATTTTTAACTTTGATGTTGTCACCTTCAGCTATACAAGTCGATACTTTGTAGTCAACTTTATCAAACAACAGGAAGCACTTGTCGGTATCAACGACATTTTTGAAACTCTTTTGAGCATGTGCGCCGATATTATTCAACACAGCCTTATGGGAAATAACTGTTTTGGCCTTTTCTGCGTTTCCTTCAACTTCCAAATTACCGTTGGAAATCTTATATCTGCCGGATACATCGTCCGTCCACGACAAAAGAAGCTCGGCTTCTTTGATTTCCCTATCCATACGGTTGTATGCGGTAATGTAGAATTCGCATCTGTCGGTTATACCTTCATCATTTTTAAGCGGTTTAATATTTTCAATACGAAAAATTATAGTATTGGCCTTAGATGTCGCATCGGCAGCGGCGGCCGCCGTACCTACCATAGAAAAAGCCATTCCACAAGCCAATCCGGCTGCCAAAATCTTGTTTGTTAAACTCATTTTTTTACTCCTAAAGTATTAAAATCTGCTCCCATAATAATCCCTTATTATTTAATTTTTCTTAAAATTTTCATTATTCTTTTCGCATATACCGCTGTAAACGCAACAAATCGCTCCATGATTTGGCCTTTTGTTCGGCATTTCTGAGCAAATACGCCGGATGGAAGCTGGCTAACGCCTGAATTTTTATACCGTTATCCAAGTTGACCTCCAACATTTTTCCTCGCATGGAAGATATACTGTCGCTATTGCCGAGTACGGCATTTGCGGCACTTGCTCCCAACAAAAAAATTATTTTCGGGTTAATAAGCTCTATTTGCTTTAATAAAAAAGGTAAACAAACGGCTTTTTCACCGTCCGTCGGCGTACGGTTTCCCGGCGGACGCCACGGCAAAACGTTGGTAATATAGCAATCTTCCCGTTTCAATCCAACGGAATTAAGCATTTTTTCAAGCAGTTGTCCGCTTCTGCCGACAAACGGCTTGCCGTATCTGTCTTCATCAGCGCCCGGCGCTTCACCTATTAACATAATCTCGGCATGGGGGTTACCGTCACCGAATACCGTTGAATTGGCCGAAAATTTTAATGAACATCCGTCAAAATGTTCCATAATTTCTTTGAGTTCTTGCAAGGTTACGGCGTTTTTACATCTGTCCTTTGCATTTATGCGTGCCGCCTCGCTTTCTTGTGCCAAAAGTGTGGTTGCCGGCCTCAACTCAGCTGCATTTACAGGCTTTTCAACCTCGGCACTTAAAGCTTCTTTATTGATTGCATTATACGGTTCGTCGGCAGAAATACTTTCTACTCCGGACAACGCATACCACTTTAATATTTCGGCAATATCTTTCATTTTTTCTCCATTTGCAATAAAATATATCCGCAAATACTTTTTTTTGCAAGATAAAGAGAGTATTTACACATTGATAATATTTTTTAATTATGATATATGCTGATATAGCTTCAATTCGGGATGAAATTTATGGAAGAATACACGAAAAGAAAATTAGTACTGAGGTTATTTGTCATAATAATCGTGGCGGTAATTGCATTGGTTTGCAATAAAAACTTTCTCAAATTAGGTGAAAAAATTGAAAACGCCGTAACCTTGCAACCCAAATTTGATAAAGACGGATATTGGCGTACCCAAAACTTTATTATCAAGAAAAACGGCAATGATTCCTATTCATACTACGGCACTCAATCTTTGTACGGGGCTTATTTGGCCGGTCGGGTTGCACATTTGCGCCAAGATTTTGAAAATGCCGCCGAATACTATAAAATCGTTATAGATAAAGATAATTCCAACAAAGCGGTAAATCGCACAGTTTATGTAATTTTGAGTTCATTGGGACAAATCGGCAAAGCCACGCCTTATGCGTTAAAAGAAATAGAAGACGGACACACCGAAAGCATAGCTCCGCTGATTGTGGCAATTCAGAATTTTACCGAAGGTAAATATGCCGATTCGCGCCAAGATTTGGCTTTGATTAAAGATAAAATACACAGAGCTGTTATTATTCCGCTTTTCAATGCATGGACCTATGCCGGAGAAAATAATGAAGAAGCGGCCATACAAGAAATTGATAAAATACATAAAGACGAAGCTTTTGATACCGTAAAATTGTTCCACAAGGGCTTGATTTATGATTACTTGGGAAATACTCAAAAAGCTCAGGAAATGTATGAAGACATCATCAAAAATCATCACAAAAACGTAACTTATCGCCTGCTTGAAGTCATTACCGACTTTTATGTCAGACAGGGTGATAAAGAAACCGCCAAAAAGATATTCGGAAAATATAATGATGACAGTTTGTTGGCCATTTTGCTGGATCGCATAGACAAGCATATTGAAACGACGCACGAAAATTCGCCGGCCATCATCAATACGGCTCGCAAAGGTCTGGCCGAGGCCATGTTCAATATCGGCACCATTTTCCGCGCCTCCGTCGGCGGCACCGAATTTGCCCAAATTTATTTAGCCGCCTCTTCTTATCTTAATCCGGATTATGATATTTCTAAAATTGCCCTCGCCAATGTTTTGGAAGAAAACGGACTTTTGAAAGAGGCTAATAAATATTACGAACAAATAGATAAAGAATCAGGTTCCTATTTTATTGCTCGCGCCAAAATGATAGAAAACCTCAACACTCTCGAAGAATATGACGAAGCCGAAAAACAAATAAAAATTTTATTGCAAGACTATCCTGACAACACCCAGTTGCTAAGCGATTTAGGCAACATTTATTCCTTCATGGAACAACATGAAAAAGCCATAGAATACTACCAAAAAGCCATAGAAACGGTCAATGGAGATGACAGCAATTTATGGCCGATATATTACTCAATGGCTGTTTCCTATGACAAATTGAATCAAAAAATAAAAGCCGAGCAAAATTTGCAAAAGGCTCTTTCACTCAGCAATCAAAATCCGGATATTCTAAACTATCTCGGATATTCCTGGATTGAGCAGGGACGAAACATTGACCAGGCTGTCAAAATGATTTTGGATGCGTACGATAAATACCCTTATGAAGGCCATATTATAGACAGTATGGGGTGGGTATATTTCCGTTTGGGTATGTATCAAAAAGCCGTAGAGTTTTTGGAACAGGCCGCCGCCATAAATCCGGGTAACGCCGTCATCAACGACCATTTGGGTGATGCTTATTGGTTTGCGGGCCGCAAAAACGAAGCCGTATTCCAATGGAACCATGCCCTTGATTTGAAGGAAGATGCCGATTCCATAGATAAAAAGGTCATTAAAAATAAAATAGAAAACGGCCCTTCCGCCAATATCACATATAAGGTGCAAAATCCCGAATTGGAAACAATTTTGCAAAACACAACTTTATCGGAAGATAAGTAACTCTTCCGTTCTGTGTAAATTGCGAAAATTTAACTTAAAACAATATGTTTTTTATGTTACCTTGTCGCATATAGTATTTTTTCGGAGGAAAGCATGAACAAAAAAATTATACCTGTTTTAGCCGTTATTGTCTGCCTTTTAGGTGCTTATGCGGTTCATTTGTTTTTAAGCGATAAACCGACTTCCGTAGATGATGCAAGCCTGCGAATAACCGGAAATGACAAGGCCGAAATTCCGACGGCCGAAATTCCCGCACCTGCCGATGAAATAGTACCTCAAAAAGTAAAGGTGGAAGAAGAAAAATTCACCGGTGTTTTGGATATGAAAAAATGGCGCTACAACAGCAAAGACGAAGTCCTTTATCAAACCGGAATTTACTATGCTCAATCTTCTCTTAAATCCGAATACCAAAAAATGGCATTATTCGTACCGGAAAAATATTTGCGTTGCCAAAAGAGTAACGACGGTTTCTATGCCTGCGACCCTAATATGGCCTCTCTCATAGACGGATATACCGTACGCACCGCGCCGATAGTTACTCAAATATCTTCATCGCAATTTGCCGCCGAACCGGCATTGAACGAATATCGCAGTTTCAAAGAATATACCGATGCCGGCTTAATTTATGCTCACATCGGTTTCAGAGGTGCCGAACACGGCGCACCGGCAACCGTTGCAGATATCAAGGCAGCGATTCGCTTTATTAAAAGCAACAGCGAACGAATTCCGGGAAATACGGAATCTGTCTTTATTTTGGCGGCTAATCACGGTGGTCTTTTGGCTTCTATCGTAGGTGCCTCCGGAAATGACCGTTCCTATACTCCGTACTTGCAAGAAATCGGTGCCATAAATAATGTCGAAGATAACATCAAAGGTGTTATGGTTATAAACCCGAAAGGAGCTTTAGATACAGCCAACGAAGCTTTGGAGTGGATATTGAACAGAAATCGTCAAGACCTTTCGGAAGAACAAAAGAAAATATCCGATAAAATGGCAAAAGAATATGCAAATTACGTCAACCGCGCCGGCTTTATCGGTCCTCGCGGAGAAGGCCTCACTTTGCAATATTCGCAAAAAGGGGTTTACCAAGACGGTACATATTACGATTATATAAAATCCATCATGGAAAACTCTTTGGCCGATCTTATGTTGCATAACAAATTCCCGTACGCCGTGCCTAAATCATGGGAAATATCCGAAGATAGGGCGGAAGCGGAAAAGAATATTAAATTGGCGGGAACTTACCAAAGCAGAGAAAAATTGGTAGATGATTTAAATGCCAAAAAGGTATGGGTAGAACTTAATACTTCTTACGGTCTTAAAATTAAAATGGCCTCAATCCGCGACTTTAACAACATCTTTGTCAGAAAGCATCTTCCGCTCGCTTCCTACGACGGTTTTAATAAAAACAACAAAGAAAATATTTTGTTTGGTCTCGGAGATAAAAAAGGATTACACTTTGATGCCTACACCGCCAAAGTATTTAAGGGTGTTCCGCAAGGCAAAGAATATGCTGCCGATTTATATAAACAAGACAAATTCGGATATATTACTCTTAAACGAGTCAACATATTCAATCCGCTCTATTACCTGTTATCTTCTTATGAAGGATATAAAACTTCTAATGTTGCGCCTTATTGGAATATTCGTACCGGTGTTTTCCAAAACAACGAACCGTTAACTTCATCGGTTAACTTATTCCTGGCGGTCAACAATCATCCGGATGTTAAAAAAGTGGTATTTAATCCGCTTTGGGGTATGGGTGATATCAGCGAAATCGGCAAAAAAGACCGTATGGATTTTATATCTTGGATTAACAGCAACAGGTAGCCTTAATTACTTTATCGTAAACTTTCCGGCGTTATGTTCAAGCACAATAACGTCACCGTTTTCAATGTATGATTTAATCACGCCCAAACGCATAAGCATGGCACAAATAACGTCACTATGTGTTGCCACTCCCACATTTTGCAAGTTTTTGCCGGTATAACGGTTAAGCACCTTAAATATTCTGTCGGCAATTTCATTTTGTGCTTCTCCGCCCGGAAAGCGCACATCGCCATATTTCATTGTTAGCCATTTTTGGTAAACATCGGCAAATTTTTCGGCAGCTTTTTCTTCCGTTAAGCCTTCGGCATCGCCGAAACAACCTTCTCGCAACAATTCATCATAAATCACTTCAACATTATGATATTTATTAACCGCTTTAATCGTATCAACCGCTCTTTGCTGTGTGCTTGACAGCAACAGGTCAAATTTTACGTCTTTAAGTTTCTGCGCCAAAAATTCGGCTTGTTTTTTCCCGTTATCGTTAAGCGAAGGATCAAACTTTTGTCCCTGAATAGTATGATTTACATTAAAATCGGTCTGCCCGTGACGAAAAATATAAAACAACGTCATTTATCTTTCTCAACCAATATCAAAGGAACTCGCATTTCATCTGCGCAAAGTCCGGCATGACTGCCTCGCAACACCGGCATTTTCGGAGTACCGGCAATATATTGTCGCAATGATTTGTTACCGACGGATGCCACAATAAAATCGCCTATGAAATCAAGCGCTCTCGGGTGTATTTTTCCCGTGCCGAATAATTGTTTTTTCAGTACGGTTTCCTTATCAAAAACCGCAAATTCGTCCGGGAATAATTTATTCAGCAACTGCGGAAATTCATTTTTAAATTCCGGTTTCACAAAAACACTTACCACCCTGTCCTCAAATGACAGCGGGTGTAAAAGCATCTTTTCCAACTCCGGATATTCGTTGATATAAATTTCCTCGTCCAAATCAACATGGCCGTGATCCGCCGTTATAATAAGCAACGTATCTTTCAATTCGGAAGATAACTTTTCGGCCGTTTTGTTTATATTATCCAAAACACTTTTGGTTTCATCCGAACTTGTACCGGTTTTATGCATTGTCGCATCCGGCTCCGGCCAATATGCCAAAATAAACTGCTGTTTTTCTTTTGCGCACAGTTCCTTTATTTTAGCGCAAATATCTTCAACCGAAGAAACTTTACTTTGATTAAACGGTGACAACTCCGTTGCCTGCACCGTGCCTGACGTTGCTTTTTCTATTTGCTCATAAATACTGACAAATTTAAGTTCATCTGCAACCGGTGCTGTATTCAACATTTCTTTGGTATAAAAATCCTGATTGCGATACAAGGTTACTACTCTGTCATGTTCCTTAAAATAGCACATGGAAGAAAGCCACCCGTTTACAATCGGCGGCAATCCGGAATAATATACCGTCATAGCTGCCGCGGTTGTCGGCGGAAAAACGGAAGTAACCTCGCCTACCCTGTGTTTTTGCAAAAAGCTGTCGCCGGTTAAATTTTTATCCATAACCGCACAACCCATGGCATCAAAAACCAACAATGCCACATTTTTATATTTCTTTTGCAAAGCAACATCAAGTTGCGGCAGACTGTTATATCCGTTGTCCGCCCCATAGTGCTTCAGCACCGACGAAATCACCGCTAAAATGCTGTGTTTATAGTCAGGATACATTACTTCCCGCATACTACACGTATTCCTTCGCTATCCGAGAGCCGAATTTTTTCACGGTTTTAATCATCTCATCCAAATCTTCGTTGCTCGCCAAGGCATTACCGCTCATATAGCGCAACGGATACAGAGATTTTCTGTCATCGCCGAATAAGCCGCGAATATCAGGGAAAGGAAAACTGTGTAAATAGAAACAGTTGGCATCAAACATTTCCTTATATATCCGACGATTTATGGTGTTTAGCAATTCAACGTCTATATCACGCAATTTTTTGCCTTTGAACGGATTATACATAAACATAACCGAATTTATGCCGACCTTTTTATTTATGATAATAAAATCATCGTCTTTTTGCAGTTTATCAAATAAGGCCACTGCCAAATCATGACGTCTTTCCACCAATTCGCCGATATTTTTGCGGCCCAGACTTTTAATCATGCTCCATAATTTCAAGCTGTTAAATGCACGACTTCCGAGCATCGGAGTAATCTGACCGAAAGCAAATTCTTCCTTCATTATCAAATCGGAATTGCTGGCAATATAGGCAAAATCCGCCGGATTCTTAAATGCCAACGCACTGATAACATACGGAATTGCCAATACCTTATGCGGATCCATGGTAATACTGTCGGCCAGTTCAATTCCCTTTATTTGTTTTCTCAGTCTGTCGGAAAAGCCGAATTGAAATCCGTGGCACGCATCAACATGGAACCAAATATTATTTTTATGAGCAATCTCGGCAATCTTTTCAAAATTATCCAAAGCCATTGCCCTGCTGTCTCCGGCATAGCATACCACCGCCATAATTTTATGGTCTTTTTTATAAAAGTCTATCTTGGCTTTCAAATCGTTCAAATCAAGCTGTAAATCATCGGTAACTTCAATTTCAACGATATTTTTTTCGCCCAAACCCAGCCAAGCCATACTGCAACGCTGCGAATAGTGCGAAATATATTTAGGCACAAACAATTTCACTTTATCATTATAGTAATTTACACCGTATTCTTTTGCCTTTGGAAACAACTTATCACGAGCGGCCATCAATGCAATGGTATTTGATATTGTACCGCCCGAAGTAATAATACCGCCCACATCCATAATGCTTTGCGGATTCTTATTAACGGAATATCCCAAAATCGAACGCAACCAGTTTATGGCGGCAATTTCCACAAATGTTCCCACCGGTGAACAGTGATCTTCATTAATCAGGTTTTGGTTAATGAGCGGTACCAGCAAAGCGGCCGCCACCGAAGATATGGCATTTCCGGCATCCGGAAAAGCCATAAATTTTTTAGAGCTGAAATTGGTTGAAAGAGAAGTAATTTCTTCAAGATTCTTATACAACTCTTTCAAATCCGTCGGCTCTTGCGGTATATCCGTCAAAAATTCTTTTTTTAATTCGTCTGTTGTTTTACGTTTTATCAAACGTGAGGAGGTTTTAAATTTTAGTCCCATCTTAACAATTTTGGAAAAGTATTTCTCGGTCTTATCAAGATTATCTTTTGAGATGAAAAAGTCATTTATTTTCATAATGCACCTCCTTGTTTATATTTTCCCCGAGGGAATAGTAACAGCATAAATTTTAATTATCAATAATTTATTTTGCCTTGCATCTTAAAAAAAATGTGGTATAATTTCGCTAAATTTTGTCAAACAGGAGAACAAAATTATGGTAGATTTTCAATTTTTAGCCGATGATTTGGTTAGAAGAATAGATAATGCTATCGGGCTTAATTCCGGTGATATGGTGTTGTTGTACGGCTCGGCGGCAACCGGCAAAACCACCAGCGATTTTGATTGTTGCATCATTAAACAAGATTATACACCTGAAGATTTGAATAAAGCCGTGGAAGCCGTAATTTCTTTTCACAGAGAAAACGGCTTGCGTTTGGATGATGAAGTTCCGCATCACAATAAATTGATGTATTCTCAAAGAGAACTTTTTGAAACGGTTACGCAAACTCCGTTTTCGCGTAATTCTGACGGTAGCGTAAATATTGATCCGATTGAAAAGAATCCTCAATTTTTATCTTCGCCGCAAATCAAAAAAAGATTGTTGCTCAATTTAATGACAACCCACTCGGTTATTTTGGCCGGCGATAAGAAAAAATTTGAGTTTTATAAAAACAAAGCTTGGGATTCTTTAAGCAAATTTATGTTTGCCTACCAAAACAATCAACCGCTTTCTCCTGCCGAATTTGTGGAAAATCTCTATACGGATAAATATACTCAAAAAAGCGGTGAAGATTTCTTGGGATATAAAAGCGAACGTCCGGCTATTGCCCAATACTTACGACAAAACAGTATGGAATATTTTGCCAAAGAGGCCGCATGCGGACAGATGAAGGAACATGCCGACGGCAGATTCAGTTTTGAAAAACAGGTGTTGCAAAGATTCGTTAATCTCTTACCGGAAAAAGCATCTTCTCCGCGAAGTTTGGCTCTGCAACTTATCAACAGTCAAAAACAAAGATAATTTCAAAACAAAAAAAGCTTGGAATTCATCCAAGCTTTTTTAGTGGCGGAGCGTAGAGGACTACGTTTTTTTACAAAAAACTCTTTCTCATAAAAACCTAATTTCGCTTCAGTTGCTCTCGCCGCCTTTGCT
>Ga0265298_10000689_pt1 | contig 49365 bp, 48 predicted proteins | sample AusTroGonzalo_MG_3_FD_193486 | JGI IMG/M metagenome (GOLD analysis project Ga0265298, IMG submission 193486) | Bovine rumen microbial communities from tropical cattle in Woodstock, Queensland, Australia - Gonzalo_01 | ecosystem: Host-associated > Mammals > Digestive system > Stomach > Rumen ...
AAGAACCAAATGTATAATAAAAATTTTTAACGTTTAATGACTCAAAAGTGTAAACGATCTCGTGATACAAAAGTGTAAACGAACTCGTGATACACGGCATGTAATTCTTAATTTTGAATTTTCCATATTCTCCACGCTGCTTTCGCTTGTCCGGTTAGCATCTCCATGCCGTTCCGTATTGTGGCGCCTTGTGCCTTGCCTTTATGCAGGAATAAGGTCTCTTCCGGATTATACACGCAGTCAAACAACAAATGCCGTGCCGTAATCCGTTCATATGGAATGTCCGGACAACTGTTCACGTCAGGCAGCATGCCTAATGGTGTGCAGTTGACAATCACCGTGTGACTTGCCATCACAGCCTCGTCCAAATCTCCGTAACCGATCATTCCCTCTTTCGGGGTACGGCTGACGAGAGTAGGGTTCACTCCTAACTTGCGCAGACCGTAGCACACCGCTTTCGATGCGCCGCCGGTGCCCAGTACCAGTGCCTGCTGGTCATAGTCTCGCAGCAACGGGCGGATCGAATCCATGAACCCCAGACAATCGGTGTTGTAACCTACATGGCGATGAACCACGTTCACTGCGCCGATCACTTCTGCCGTCTCATCCAGCCGCTCCAGATAGGGAATGATGGCCTGCTTGTGCGGTAAGGTCACATTGAATCCGTCCAACTCGTCCAATAGTCTTTCTACGGTCGGGCGTAGGTGCTCGCCTTGAACCGGGTATAGTGAGTACTCGGCGTCAATGCCTTCTGTTGCAAACTTCTCATTGAAATATTTCGCCGAGAAGGAGTGGAGTAGCGGGTAACCTATTATACCAAAGTGATGCATAGTTTTCCTTTCTTTATGGTTGCCTGATGGGTTTTGGAGCGGAATGTCTTGCCTCCTTCACCACGCTGCAACGCATCGTATATCTTGTCTATTTCTGCGAATCCGTAAGGGCGTAGTTCTTCGTATAACTTCACGATACCGGCCTCGCGTGTCTCTCTTGATTCCATGATATCTACATAGCCTTGCATGTACTCTGCGGTTTGCGCCATGTGCTCAATATCTGTTTTGCTGTAATGTCTCAGCTGTTCACGAATAGCATTGCGGGATATGGAGGTGTCACTATTCGTGCTGTCCGTCACCCATTCCATCCCCCTTTTGTCGCGTAGATAATGTTCGATATAATCCCTTGTCGTACATAGCAGAGGACGGACAATCGGTACTCCTTCCGGCACTATTGGATTGGCGCTTATCGGACGCATACCGGTCAAACCGCGTAAGCCTGTTCCGCGTTTCAGATGGAGCAGCAAGGTCTCCGCCTGGTCGTTCTGATGGTGTGCTACGGCTATCGCCTGACACCCATGTTCACGTGCCTGTTCCTCGAACCATCGGTAGCGTAACTCACGCGCTGCTTCTTCTACACCTAATTTATTAGTCCGCGCGTACGCGTGCGTGTAAAACCGGATGACCTCTACCTGCACACCTCTCTGTTCGCATAATGCTTTCACAAACGCTTCGTCGCGGTCGCTCTCTGCGCCTCGCAAACTGAAGTTGCAGTGTGCGGCGATACACCGGTATCCGGCTCGCAGCAGTACATCTAACAGAGCGACACTGTCCGCCCCTCCGCTCACTGCCACTAACACCGGCTTGTCTTTCGTTAACAATCCCCGCTGCCGAATATATGTACTGACCCTACGTAACAATCTCAATCAATCGTCAATCGTCAATCAGTTAGTCCTCTGTACCGCACGCGTTTCGGTTCACAGGCATCCTCGCCCAGACGCATCTTCTTGTTCTGCTCGTATTCCGAGTAGCTGCCTTCGAACCAGAACACTTTGCCTTCTCCTTCATAGGCAAGTATATGCGTGCATATACGGTCAAGGAACCAGCGGTCGTGACTGATTACTACGGCGCAGCCGGCGAAGTTCTCCAGACCTTCCTCCAGCGCACGCAGGGTGTTCACATCAATATCGTTCGTCGGCTCGTCGAGCAGCAGCACGTTCGCTTCACTCTTCAGCGTCAGCGCCAAGTGCAGGCGGTTACGTTCACCGCCGGAGAGCACACCGCATTTCTTCTCTTGGTCAGCGCCCGTGAAATTGAACCGGCTTAGGTATGCACGCGCATTGATCTCACGGCCGGCCACGCGGATGAACTCCGTGCCGCCGCTGATGGTCTCAAATACACTCTTGTTCGGGTCGATGTCCGTGTGCTGCTGGTCAACATATCCGATCTTCACGGTCTCGCCCACGCTGAACGTGCCCTTGTCGGCTTTCTCGCTGCCGATGATCATACGGAACAAGGTCGTCTTACCTGCTCCGTTAGGACCGATCACACCCACAATACCGTTCGGCGGCAGCATGAAATTGAGATCCTCGAACAGCAGACGGTCGCCAAACGATTTTGCCACGCCTTCTGCGTTGATCACCTTGTTGCCTAAACGCGGACCGTTCGGGATAAAGATCTCTAACTTCTCCTCCTTCGTCTTTTGCTCTTCGTTCAACATGCGGTCGTACGCATCCAGACGCGCTTTCTGCTTGGCGTGACGCGCTTTCGGAGCCATGCGTATCCATTCCAACTCACGCTCCAAGGTCTTGCGGCGTTTGCTGGCCTGTTTCTCCTCTTGCACCATGCGGTTCGTCTTCTGCTCCAGCCAGCTCGAGTAGTTACCTTTCCATGGGATACCTTCTCCGCGGTCCAGTTCCAGTATCCATCCGGCTACGTTATCCAGGAAATAACGGTCGTGCGTGATGCAGATCACGGTGCCGGCATATTGCTGCAAATGCTGCTCCAACCAATCGATGCTCTCTGCATCCAAGTGGTTGGTAGGCTCGTCTAACAGCAGCACATCCGGTTGTTGCAACAGCAGACGACATAAGGCCACACGTCTCCGCTCGCCTCCGGACAAGGTCGTCACATTGGCGTCATCCGGCGGGCAGCGCAATGCGTCCATCGCACGGTCAAGTTTCTGGTCTATATTCCAGGCGTCCGCTGCATCCAGCTTGTCTTGCAACTCGGCCTGACGTGCCAGCAGCTTGTCGAAATCCGCATCTGGCTCACCAAACGCCATATTGATATCGTCGTACTCTTTCAGCATGTCCATGATCGGTTGCACACCTTCCTGTACGACCTCGCGAACCGTCTTGTTCGGGTCCAAGTGAGGGTCTTGCTCCAAGTAACCGACGCTGTAGCCGGGACTCCAAACCACCTCGCCTTGGTACTCTTTCTCTATTCCGGCGATGATCTTTAGCAGCGTACTCTTACCGGCGCCGTTCAAACCGATGATACCTATCTTCGCTCCGTAGAAGAAACTCAGATAGATATTGTTCAACACGCGTTTTTGGGGACCGAAGTTCTTGCTCAGACCCACCATCGAAAAAATAATCTTCTTATCGTCTGCCATATATTTGTTCTTTTTTCCTTAATTTATAGCGAGTTACTTCGAAGGGAATTAACGAGTGTACTCTGCAAATGTATAATCGTATGGGTTTTTATCATCCGCATCGTGTCTCTCTGCGCTCAGCAGTTTCCACTCCTCGGCTTTTATCTCCGGGAAGAACGTATCTGCATCTTCCCAACTGTGATGAATGTGTGTGATATATAACTTGTCCGCTAGCGGCATCATCTGCCGGTATACCATTCCGCCACCGATGACGAATACTTCTTCATTTTCTTCTATACGGCTTTTTTCAACTAACTCTTCAATCGAGTACACGGCTTCCGCGCCCTCAAACGTCTTTCCCTTCACGTCTGTCAGCACGATATTCCGTCTGTTGGGCAGCGGATGTTTGGGCAGCGAATAGAAAGTCCGCTCACCCATCAGCACCGTCTTGCCGCTGGTTATCTCTTTGAAATGCTTCAAGTCCGCCGGCATATGGCACAGCAAGTCCCCTTTCTTCCCAATCGCATAATTCTCTGCTATGGCTACTATAATCGAAATCATATTAAACTCTTAAATTTTAATTGTGAAAATTTGACCTGGTCAAATAATCGTGCCCTTTAGGGCTAAGAATTGTGCATTGTGAATTGTGCATTGTGAATTATACCGCAACCACTCCCGCTATATGAGGGTGCGGATCATAATCCTCAAGGTGGAAATCTTCGTATTGGAACCCGAACAGGTCCTTCACCTCCGGATTAATCACCATCTTCGGCAGAGTTCTCGGCTCTCTGGTCAACTGTAGTTTCACTTGCTCCAAGTGATTGAGATAGATATGTGCGTCGCCTAAAGTGTGCACAAAATCGCCGCACTCCAGACCCGTCACCTGTGCCATCATCTGAAGGAGTAGGGCATAGCTCGCGATATTGAACGGCACACCCAGAAAAATATCTGCACTCCGTTGGTATAACTGCAAACTCAGCTTCCCGTCCGCCACGTAGAACTGGAACAGACAGTGACACGGCGGTAGCGCCATCTGGTCCACTTCCGCCACGTTCCAGGCGCTCACTAACATCCGTCGGCTGTCCGGGTTCTTCTTGATCGTCTCCACAATATTGGCGATCTGGTCAATAGTGCCGCCCTGATAGTCCGGCCACGAACGCCATTGATGCCCGTACACCGGACCCAACTCGCCGTTCTCGTCCGCCCATTCGTTCCATATGCGCACACCGTGTTCCTGCAAGTACTTCACGTTAGTGTCGCCCTGCAAGAACCATAACAGTTCATAGATGATCGATTTGAGATGCAGCTTCTTTGTTGTCAGCAGCGGGAAACCGTCTGCCATATGAAACCGCATTTGGTGTCCGAAAACGGAAATAGTGCCGGTACCAGTCCGGTCATGCTTCTCCGTGCCTTCCTCCAGCACCCTCTTGCATAAATCTAAATATTGTTGCATAATTGTTTGGCTTTCAACTTTCAGCATTCAGCTTTCTGACGGCTGATAGCTGACGGCTGATGGCTAATAAAGTTTGTACGTTGTCTTCACCACCTTGAACTCCGTCCGTCGGTTGATCTGGTTGCAAACCTCCTGCTGGTCTGTTTTGAGGCCCAGGATAAACGCCTCATCTAACGCCTGATCGACAGGAATGAACGAATACTTCTTGTTCAGCGCTTTGTCGGCTACTACCGGCTTGGTCTTGCCGTAACCTACCGGCGTCAGACGTTCTTTCTCAATGCCGTGTTTGATCAGGTAGTCGCAGCAACTCTGTGCACGTTTCTGACTCAGTTCCTGGTTGAACTGCTCGTTACCCACCATATCCGTGTGGGCGCTGAGCTCGATAGTGATGTTCGGGTTGTCGTTCAGCAACTTGACTAACTGCTCCAACTCGCTTTCTGAGGCTTGAGTCAGCTCCCAGCGGCCGAACTCATAGAATATGTTCTCCATCTTCACGGGACGGCTGATGGGCTGCAGCGCAAAATTCATTGTATATGTCTTGCTGTCCTTCAGGTCTAAGGTGTTCCATTGCTCTTTGGCGTTCAGATAGCCGCGGGCCGAGGCTAACATCACGTACTTGACATCGCGTTTGAGCTTGATCTTGTACGTTCCGTCGCGGCGGGCGTTCATCTTCGTGTTCGTGCCGTCCGAACCGACGATGCGCAACTTGGCGTCTGCTATCGGCTCACCTTTCTCGTCGTTCACTACGCCTTCCGCTATGAACTCCATCTCCGGCAGAATGAAGCGGTAAATCTTGTCGAAACCTTTCTTGTCGCCGCGGTTGGAGGAGAAATAGCCGTTCTGCGTGTTGCCCTCAAACGTGATTCCGAAATCATCTCCGGTGCCGTTGAACGGCGCACCCATATTGAACAGCAGCCACACGGTCGAATCCTTCACGGTTGTGTCGCGGTTCGCTTTGTACAGGTCCAGTCCGCCATAGCCGGGATGACCGTTGCTTGAGAAATACAGCGTACCGTCTTCATGAACGTACGGATACATCTCGTCGGCACTCGTGTTGATGCCCTTGCCCATCGGCTGGGCGTTCACCCATTCGTTGTTGTCTAATTCCGCCATCCATATATCCTTGCCGCCCATGCCTCCGGGAGCGTCGCTCACGAAATAGAGCGTGTCTCCGGTCATGTTCAGCGCCGGATGGCCTACTGTGATCGAACTGTCGGCAAAAAGCTTCACCTCATGAGGCTCGCCCCATTCTCCGCTGGCACGTTCGCTCATGTATATCTTTGCGCCTAAGTCCTTGCCGTTGATCGGCTTGGAGTAGGTGAAGTACATGGTACGGCCGTCGCGGGTGAAACAGCACACACCCATCTCGGCGGTTCCGCCTTGCGCACCGCCCGTTGAGTCGTTCTCCTGTTTGGACTCGTTCTCTTCCGACTCGCCGTACAGACCTTCCGTCAACTCGATCGCTTCCCATTCGCCCGATGCGTTCATGCGCGTCTGGTAGAGTTGGAACAACTGCTGACCCGTCACATTGCTCGGACGTTTCAGCTTCTTCGCTCCGCCTTTCTGTTTCTCCTGACGATTGGACGTCAGCATAAGCGCATCTGTGCTCGATCCGATGAACATAGGCGCAAACGTACTCACACGTTTCTGGTTGAACTGCTTGGCTTCCGACACTTTGTAGCGGCTGCCTTGTTTCTTCCATTCCTCCACTTTCATGCACGCGTACTTGCCGGCTTGTGCCACATAGTTATCCGGATGGGCCTGCAGATATAGGTCATAACTCTTCGCCGCATCCTTGTACTTGCCTTGGTATTGCAGTACCATGCCGGCGTGAAGGAAGATGGTCGAGTCCTGCAGATGGTACTTGCAGCGCAGCGCACTCTGGTACGCATTGGCCGCTTTCGGACTATTCAGTATACGGTAGCACTCGCCCTGACGGTAGGCCACATAGCCCTTCAACTCACGGTCTTTCTTCGTGCTCAGACGGCTGTAGCATTGCTTGTATATATCCGCCGCGTTGTAGTACTCGCCGATAGCGAACTTCTTGTCCGCACGCTTCACTCGCTGCTGAATACTGCAACCCTCGAGACACAGTACCATGGACAATAGACAAAGTACTATTATGTTTCTTCTGCTTTTCAATTTTGAATTTTGAATTTTGAATTGTGATTGTGAAAATTTGACTCTGTCAAATAATCGTGCCCTTCAGGGCTAAGAATTGTGATTTTTTAACTCAACTCGTGTACCACAAGCCCTGAGCGTAACTTTGGCTCAAACCATGTCGTCTTCGGCGGCATGATGTTGCCGCTGTCGGCGATGTCAATGATCTGTTGCATCGTAACGGGGTAGAGTGCTAGTGCCATTTTGCATTCACCGCTGTCCACTCTCCGCTCCAACTCGCCTAAGCCGCGGATGCCGCCTACGAAGTCGATGCGCTTGTCGCTGCGCAGGTCCTTGATGCCGAGTATCTTGTCAAGAATCAGATTGCTGGAAATAGTCACGTCCAGCACTCCGATCGGGTCATTGTCATCATACCGACCCTCTTTGGCTTTCAGCGCGTACCACTTCCCGCCCATATACAGCGAGAAATGATGCAACCCCTTCGGCTTCACCTCATCGTAATTGTGCGTTGTGCATTGTGAATTGTGAATTTCAAAATCCTCCTCCAGGGCTTTGAGGAACTCTTCTTCCGTCAATCCGTTCAGGTCTTTCACCACGCGGTTGTAATCGATGATGTTCAACTGGTTGTCCGGGAAGCACACCGCCAAAAAGAACTCGTACTCTGGATTCTTGATTTTTAATTTCTCATTTTTCATTTTTAATTCTTTGCCAACACCGGCAGCGGCTGCAGAGCGGTGGTGTCCGTCTGCGATGTACATAGCCGGTATCTCAGCGAATATCTCCGTGATGCGTTGGATCGTCGCTTTCTTGTCTATCACCCAGAACGTATGACGGAACCCCTCAGGACCTGCCACAAAATCGTACTCCGGTTGACCTTTCGTCACCTCGGCAACGATCGCGTCCAGATCATCACGGTGCGGATAGGCGAAGAAAACAGGCTCCATGTTCGCGTTCAGCACACGTACATGCTTCATCCGGTCTTCCTCCTTGTCGCGGCGCGTCAACTCATGCTTCTTGATTCGCCCCTCTAAGTAATCATCCACCCATGCACCGACCACCAGACCATACTGCGTCTTTCCGCCTAACAGTCTATTGTCTTTTGTCTTTTGACTTTTGTCTAATATGGTCTGCGCATATACGTAGTACTTCTCTTCATAGTCCTGTTCTAACCAGCCTTTGATCTTGAAGCGTTGGTACTGACGCTTGGCCTCATCGTACACACGCGGGTCGTGCTCATCGGTTCCGGGCTCAAAATTGATCTCCGGTTTGATGATATGATACAGGCTCATATCATTACCGGCCGCCTCTGCGCGCGCTTCTTCGCTGTTCAGTACGTCGTATGGACGGCTGCTCACCAGCTCCACCAACTCTTTCGGCGGTCTATAACCCCTAAACGGTTTGATTTTCATAAAGACATTTACGATTTTATCATTTACGATTTACGATTTATTTACGATTGAGTTTTATTTGACGATTTGAAGTTACTGCCAATCGAACAATTTATTTCAATCAAACAATCAATCGTCCAATCGTCAATCGTCCAATCGTCAATTATTTAGAAGGCGCTGCCTTCTCATTTCCCATCGCACACGTGCCGTTGAACAGCGCACCCGGTTCTACTATCAGCATCTTCGTGTGTACATCACCCTGGATTTTGCCGCTTGAGCGGAGTGACAACTGCTGGTGACAGTTGATCTTCCCGTCCATCAATCCCAATATCTCCGCGTTTGCACATACGACGGTTCCTTTGATCCGGCCTGCTTCACCTATCACCACCTTGCCCGTACAATTCAGATCGCCTTCGATAGTGCCGTCAATTCGAAAATCACTGTCGGCGGAAATAGTACCGACAATCTTGCTCCCTGCGGTTAACGCGTTGAACATCAAGCCGCTTTGTTGTTTGTCATTTGCCATAATTTCTATTCGTTTTTATATGTGTTCCTTACTTTATTTTCGCGTGCCCGGCGCACATAGGCGTATATATGCACACAAATCCGCCGCAAAATTACAAAAAAAAATGGACATATGCAAATATTTTTGGATTTTATTTGCACATCCCGTTTTTTTTGTGTACCTTTGCGCTCGAAATGAGAATTTATAATACCGAAAAGATATGATACAGTTTATTGCTGCAGTCTTGCCTGCATTGCTGCTCATGGCGTTCATCTGGTTCAAGGATGAGAAAAAAGAACCTCTCAGTCGTTTGGTTATTGCCGTTTGTGCGGGAATAGCCATTTGTGTACCGGTTGTCTTTATGGAGATGGCGGTGAAAAACTTCCTTTTCGGGGGTGGGGAACCGACTACATTGATCGGCTCCACCATTCAGGCTTTTTTCGTGGCGGCTTTTCCCGAAGAGGGCTTCAAACTGCTGGCTTTGTGGCTGATCTTGCGCCGCAATCCGTATTTTGACGAACATTTTGACGGCATTGTCTATGCGGTCTATGTCAGCCTGGGCTTTGCCCTGGTGGAGAACATCGGCTATGTGGCAAGTAGCGAAGCATGGTTCTCCGTCGCTACCTCACGGGCCCTGCTGGCCGTTCCCGGACATTACGCTTTCGCCGTACTCATGGGCTATTACTATTCCACCTACCATTTCGTAGACCGCTCGCCTAAGACGGCTGTCCGTATTCTCCTCGTACCCGTTATGGCGCACGGTGTCTATGATGCCATCGCCATGAGCGGTTCGGTCAATCCTCTTATCGGTGGTATTGCTTTCTTCGTCCTCGTCTATTTCTGTATCAAGATGCACCGTCACGCCTACACCAAACTCGAGACCCTCATCTCCCGCGATCTCCATTCTTCCCCGACATTCTCCGAATAACTCCGCTAATCTCCGCTTATCCCCGCTTATCTTCGATTATCTTTGATTATCTTTAATATCTCCGCTTCTGGCATTATTCATTTCGCGCGGTACTATCCCGCCTCCCATATCCGCCAAGATTGGCGGCATCTCATCCGCATGGCCTCTCCATTCACCCTAACCCGTAATCGCTCCACCCATAATCCTTTCATTATAATATGCTTGTATTTCCCTACTGATTAGCTTGTAAAAGGGGGTGATTATTGGGTTATTACCGGCTTATTTAGCATAGATCACCGAAAGGAGATCCGTCCGATGACCGTACTGTCTCTGTCCTTGTTGTGTCCTTCTTTTAGTGCTTTCTATTCCGCTTCTTCGATCCGATTCTAGCGGACACGAACAGGTTTATGTAAATGCATTGCACCATGACTAATCCCCAATTCAATTTTTTTAGCATTTTTTCTGCCCTAAAATTTGGTCATGTCAAAAAAAAGTTGTAACTTTGCACCCGATTTTGCGCTTATGAGCGAGCTGAACCACTATATCATCGACCTTTCGCGCCTTCCTATAGGCACGCACTCGTTTGATATTCAGTTAGATAACGATTTCTTTGCTTCTCTTGAGAAGTCCGAAATCCTAAGTGGCGAAGTGGCTGCTACAGCGGCGCTTAATCTCCGGGAGGAGGACTATTCGCTCAATATTGCAGTTCATGGAACTGTCTTTGTTGTGTGTGATAGATGCCTCGATCCCATGCCCCTTGACATTGACGACGAGCAGGAAATCTTCTCCGAGGATGAAGAGGCTGATGGCCAAACGCTGACTGATAAAGGTCAATTAAACCTCTCCTGGCTCGCCTATGAAATTGTAAGTATCAATATTCCGATCGCGCACAGTCACCAACCGGGTGGTTGCAACAAGCAAATGGATCTTCTCCTCCAATCCCACCTTTGTGCCGAACTGGAACCCGAAGAATGATAATTGATAGTCGAAAGACAAAATGAACAATTGGTAAATGATTAAATTGTAAATAATTATGGCACATCCTAAAAGAAGACAATCACACACCCGCCAAGCGAAACGTCGTACCCATGACGTAGTGAAGGCTCCTACATTGGCTGCATGCCCGAACTGTGGCGCTCTTCACATCTACCACACCGTTTGCCCCAGCTGTGGCTATTATCGTGGTAAATTGGCAATCGAGAAAGCAGAAGCTTGATCGAATTGAAAAATGAAAGATGAAAGGTGAAAGGTTCATATTTGGTCCTTTTGCCTTTTCACCTTGTTTATTAAACGCGTGCGCGAGCACGTACGTGACCCGTGAGGGACACCTGGTACAAATTAATTAATCGTAACAAATCGTAAATTACAATCATGTACAACAATGTGAACAATGATGGAGAACGCCGTCCGAGACCGCGTTTCCGCAGAGAGAACGAACCCGTTTCCTCTCGACCCAGATTTAGCCGTGATGGCGAAAGCAGACCTAAACCCTTTGGATTTAACACCGACCGTACGGAGCGCCCGTTCGGTGGCGAAAGAAGAGAACCCAGAACGGACAGACCACAGCGCACTGCGTTTAACGGCGACCGTTCCGAGCGTCCGAACAAACCCTTCGGCAAACGTCCGCAGCGTAACAACGGACTCTATTCCGCACGTAAGCAGCAGACCTATCGTGAGCAGCACGAGGATCTGACCAAGCCCGTTCGTCTGAATAAGTACCTCGCCAATGCCGGTATCTGTTCCCGTCGTGAGGCCGATGATTTCATCCAGGCAGGTGTCATCACCGTCAATGGTGTGACCGTGGATAACCTCGGCGTCAAAGTGCTGCCGACCGATGACATCCGTTTCCATGATCAGCCGGTACGCCGTGAGCGCAAGGTCTATATCCTTCTTAACAAACCCAAGAACACTGTTACCACTACCGATGACCCGCAGGAGCGTCATACGGTGATCGATATCGTCCGCAATGCATGTGCGGAGCGCATCTATCCTGTTGGCCGTCTGGACCGTAATACAACCGGCGTCCTCCTTCTCACTAATGATGGAGATCTGGCTGCCAAACTGACCCATCCTAAGTTCCACAAGAAGAAGATCTACGCTGTCACGTTGGATCGCGAACTGGACGAAGTGGACGAAGCCATTGTACGCGCCGGTGTTGTGCTGGATGACGAGCGCATCATTCCCGATGCATTGGAGTTCCCGAAAGCGGACCGCCGTCACATAGGTCTGGAGATTCACTCCGGTCAGAACCGTGTCGTACGCCGTATATTCGAGAAAGTGGGATATAAAGTGGTCAACCTTGACCGCGTCTCTTTTGCCGGCCTGACCAAGAAGAACGTCAGCCGTGGCAAATGGCGTTTCCTCACGCCCAAAGAGGTGGCTATGCTGCACATGGGCGCGTTTGAATAAGGACTATTGAAAACGGACCTTCCCGACTCCTGATTACCCTTGAAGCGTATCTTCCACTACATATTGTTCTTCGTCACGCTGGCCTTGTCCATCTTCTGTGGCTTTATGATGTTCCGTACGAACGTCAATGCCGACATGACCAAGTACCTTCCCGATGACTCGCAGATGAAGCGGGGCTTGGAGATCATCACTTCCGAATTTGGCTCTGCGCAGATGTCCGGTACGGACGTTCATGTCATGTTTGAAGGGGTGCGGCCGAACGAAGTGCCGGGTATAAAGACGCTGTTGGGCAACTATCCCGATGTGAGAGGCGTCTCGTATCGCTACTCGGCGGATAGTACCCATACGGTCTTTGACCTTGATGTACCCAAAGCGGTGGACCAGAAGGCACTGGGTAAGCAGATCAGCAATCGTTTTGGTGGTAGTTGCGTGGTGGAGACCAGCCAGGACGGCGCCACGCCCCCTGTCTCCGTCATGATCTTTGCCGCGGTGCTCATCATGGTGGTGCTCTTCGTGATGGCACAGTCATGGTTCGAACCAGTGGTCATTCTGGTGACTGCCGGAATGGCGATCCTAATTAACATGGGCACGAACGCGTTGCTGCCTTCCGTGTCCATTACCACGAACTTCATCGGGTCCATCCTGCAGGCCGTTCTCTCGCTTGACTATTGTATCGTGCTGCTTAACCGTTATCGGCAGGAGCAGGACGAACATACGGATCGTCGGACGGCTTTCCTTGCGGCGAACAAAGCCATCGTGAAAGCGGCGCCGTCCATCCTCTCGTCCGCGTTGACTACGGTTGTGGGCTTGCTCATGCTCTGTTTCATGCGCCTCAAGATAGGCGCGGACATGGGTATCGTGCTGGCCAAGGGTGTCGTATGCTCCCTCATATGCACGTTCACGGCGATGCCGGCGCTCATGATGCTCTTCCGTAAGACCATCAATCGTACGGCCAAGAAAGCCTATGTGCCGAATCTGGATCGATGGGGGAGGTTCGTCTGCCGGCATAAACTGCCGATGGCGGTAGGCTCCGTGATCCTCTTCTTCGGCTCATGGTACCTCTCGCATCAGACCACCATCTTCTTCTCCGCCTCTTCGGAGTCCAAGATAGAAGCGGTCTTCCCCTCGCCGAACCCCTTTGTCCTTCTGTACGATACACGGGACGAGGATTCGATATACACCCTGGTTGACGACCTCATGGCGCAGCCGGGCATACAGTCCGTCATCTCTTATCCGACTCTGATGTCACAGCCCCTCACGCCGGCCGAAATGGTTGCACATGTGCGGTCGCTGCTGACGGATTTCAAGGATTTCATGCCGGAAGGAACTTCTGTTCCCTCGGAGGCGTTGGATATGCTCAACTCGGAGATGGTGCAGCTCCTTTATTACATGCGCACCAAATCGCCCGAAGAGGCGCAGATGGCCTTCCCGGATCTGGCGCGTTTCCTGCACACACATGTGGCTTCCAATCCGCTCTTCGCTTTTTATCTGGACGAAGATATGAAAGCGCAGATAGAGGCGCTCCAGTCTATGCTGGATGTCCCTGAACCGACGCCGCACGTGGAGATACCCGGAGAAACCACGCCGCAGGTGGAGGAACCCGAAGAATTGGCGCCCGTTATAGACGAAGTGCATGCGCTGCCGAGGGAAACGATTGCGCCGATCACCTACACCCCGTCCCCGGTAATGAATATTGATTCAGTGGGGATCCCGGAGGTGGAACTTGAGAAAATAGCACTCGTGCCTTTCATCGAGCGTCTCAATACGCGGCACACTTCCGTCACCTCTGTCGAGATGCGTAAACTGACGGATACGCTGGCAATCCGTCTGCCGATGACGGTGAATGAGATGTCGGTCTTCATTGGCTCGACGCCTATCCAGACCCGTCTGGTATATGGATATGCGCCTGGTCACGTGAAGAAACTCTCTCCGCTCCAGTATGTCCATCTCTTGGTGGATGACCTGTTCAAGCGTCCCGGCCTGGCCGGAATGATCAACGAAGAGCAGCGTACGCTTCTCGGCCAGCGTACCTATCTCATGGACTTGGCGAACGCCAATGCGTCGCTCACGCCTGCGGATATGAATATGTTGCTGCACGCCTTTGGTATTGACAGCTTCACGGATGAGGAACTGTTGGCCTTCGCCAATCCGCCCAAGCCCCAAACGCCGGTGATGATGCTACCGTCTATTGATATGACTCCGGATGCCATCGTCAATTCGATGGCGGATATACAGCAGGCGCTGCATAGTACTGATACATTGCGTGCCAAACCGATCGAGAAACCGGCTCCCGTGGCGCAGGATCATGCCTCGCAACGCAAAGGACCGAGTAGGGCGGACATGCAGGCGGAGCTCTTCACGGAACTGATGTTCGCTGGAAAGACCTATACCGCAGAACAGATGGCGTCCAAACTGGCGCGTCTGATGAGTCTGTCGGATGTGCATCCTGCCGGAGATAAGAAGCATAAGGCAAACAATGAGAACCCGATAACGGCCGCGCAGATGTCGCTGCTATATGATTATTACGGCTCGGTCAATAGTGTCTGCGATACGCTTCGTATGGGCTTTGAACCCCTGCTTGTTTACCTCTGCGACACGCTCGTCTATGACCCGCGTCTGGCGGATATATTGCCGGATTCGGTCAGCGCGCAGGCTACTACTGTCAAAGCGCAGTTGGCGGACGGATTAGGCCAGTTGCGCAAAGAGAATTACTCTTTGCTCGTCATCCTCTCATCCCTGCCGGCGGAATCCCCCGAGACCTATGCGTTTGTGGATACGCTTGTCTCCGTAGCGGATGCATCCGTTCCGCACGAGCATTATTTCGTGGGCGAATCGGTCATGTATGCCGAGATGAAAAACGGATTCAATCATGAGATGAATGTAGTCTCCCTGCTGACCATCCTTTCCATCTTCCTCATTGTGGCCATCACCTTCCGTTCGGTCATTGTGCCTACTATCCTTGTCGTGACGGTCATGTCGGCGGTCTATGTCAATGTGGTTGTGGCTGGTTGGGTAACGGGACAGATGTTATATCTCGCTTATCTCATCGTGCAGGCTATCCTCATGGGAGCCACCATTGACTACGGTATTCTCTTTGCCAGCTATTATCGCGAGAACCGCAAATCGATGTTACAGGTTGATGCTGTCTGTGCCGCTTATAGAGGTTCTATCCGTACCATACTGACCTCCGGTCTGATCACGGTGATTGGTCCGGGAGCCATGGCGCTCTTCATTGATGATCTGATGATCAGTAATATTGTGGGATGTCTTGCTGTCGGTGCTTTTGTGGCGGTGACGCTTACGCTCACGGTGGTGCCAGCTGTTCTTGTGGCATTGGATAGATGGGTTGTATATGGAAAGAAAAATAGATATACCGGCGAAGAGCCGGATGCTGATGAATAACAGCCAAAGAAGTATTAGTATATGAGCGAAGAAAAATGGGATTTGACCATCACGCCCAAAGATAAATTGCTGGCCGTCGATTGGAAGGAGATATGGCGATACAGGGACATGTTCGTCCTCTTTGTCCAGCGTGCCTTCCGGGTCGCGTACAAGCAGACGATCCTCGGACCTCTATGGTTTATCATTACGCCTGTCCTCTCCGTCATTGTATATGTGACGGTGTTCGGCGGCATTGCGAATATTCCTACGGATGGGGTGCCTCCTATTTTGTTCTACCTGCTGGGTATCTCCGTATGGGGATATTTCTCCAGTTGCCTTAGTGCTACCTCCAATTCCTTTGTTACCAATGCGGATATATTCGGCAAGGTCTATTTTCCGCGTATCATCATGCCTCTGGTGGCGGTGACTACGAATCTTCTCTCCTTTGCTATCCAATTGGCTATTTTCACGGCCTTTTATATCTATTATGTGGCTACCGGAACGGAACTCGTCATTCATTGGCAGATTGTTCTCTTCCCGCTGCTCATTCTTCTTCTGGCTTTCATGTCAGTCGGCTTTGGAATGATTTTCTCTTCCATGACCACCAAATACCGTGACCTGCAGATCATGTTGGCGAAAATCATATCCCTTTGGGTGTACATCACCCCGGTTATTTATCCTCTGAGCATGGTCACGAATGAGAAACTGCATTTGGCGATGTCTCTCAACCCCGTTACTCCGGTTATGGAAGCAATCAAGTACGCGTTGCTTGGCCAGGGACAGTTCTCCTGGCTTTGGCTGGCATACAGTGCTTTCTTCACCTTCGTTTTGTTGGTCTTCGGCCTTATCCTCTTCAATAAGGTCCAGAAATCCTTCATGGATACCGTTTAATGAGAATACGCGAATATGAGCAAACCTGGATATAATAGCGAATACTGGACTACGGAGATTTCGCCTACTACCTTCGCAAAGGGATTGGGTCTAAAAGAACTATGGCAGAAGAAATACCTCATCTGGCTGTTTATCAAACGGGATATAACCGTGCAGTTCAAGCAGACGATCTTTGGAATGGGCTGGTATTTTATTTCTCCGCTCTTCTCCATGTTTATGTACATCGTCGTGTTTGGACGCATTGCCGGTATCCCGACCGATGATGTACCGCAACCGGTGTTCTACCTCAGTGGTATCTGCCTCTGGGAGTATTTCTCCGAGTGTCTCACGGCTGTTTCCGCTACCTTCCAGACCAATGCAAACTTGTTTGGAAAAGTCTACTTCCCTCGTCTGGTTTCTCCGGTGTCGGTTGTAGCATCTAAACTGTTCCGTTTCTCTCTCCAGTTGGCTACATTTGTTATCGTGTACCTGCTCTTTGTCTTCAAAGGCGTACACCTCTGCCCCAACTGGTACTTGCTCCTTTTCCCATTGCTCATTGTTATGATTCAGGCTTTGGCATTGGGACTTGGACTCATCGTCTCTTCGTTGACCACCAAGTATCGTGACTTGACGAACTTCTTCGGTGTCTTCGTTTCCCTGTGGATGTATGCTACGCCGATTGTTTACCCGCTCAGTTATGTTACCAACCCGACCTTGCATAAGATCATGCTCTTCAACCCCATGACGGCCGTCATTGAGACCTTCAAGTACGGCGCATATGGAGCCGGTGAGTTCAGTTGGCAGTCGCTCGGATATAGTGCTGCCATCATCCTGGTACTCCTGTTGCTGGGTATATCTATGTTCAATCGCAAACAGAAATTCTTTATTGATACTATTTAATTATGCAGATTTCTAATCGAGTACAGAATATAGCGGCGTCGCAGAGCTTGCAGATGGCCGCACGTGCCAAGCAGATGAAAGCGGAGGGGATTGATGTCATTAGTATGTCACTCGGCGAACCCGACTTCGATACGCCGCAGTCCATCCGTCTGGAAGCACAGAAAGCTATTGACAACCATTGGTCTCATTACGGCCCCGTTGCCGGTATTCCGTCTCTTCGTGCTGCCGTTGCTGCGCAGCAGAACAAGGCAAACGGCAATGCGGTTAACTGGACCGCAGAAGACGTGCTTGTCGCTGTGGGAGCCAAAATGGCTATTTACAATGCCATTCAGACTGCCGTCAATCCCGGTGATGAAGTGATCATTCCGATGCCGGCTTGGGTCAGCTATACAGAGATGGTCAAGGTGGCGGAAGGCATAGTGGTATCTGTCGAAACGACGATGGATAATAACTTCTGCATCACGCCCGATCAGTTGCGTGCTGCCCTCACGCCTCGTACACGCATGATTATTCTCTGTTCTCCTAATAATCCGACGGGAGCGGTCTATTCGCGTGAGCAGTTTGAAGAACTGGTGGCTGTGCTGCGGGACTATCCGGAGGTCATCGTGCTTGCGGATGAGATATACGCATCTCTTACTTATGGTACTCCGGCAACGACCCTTGCTTCTTTCCCGGAACTCGAAGATCGTCTGGTCATCATCAATGGTGTCAGCAAGGCCTACGCCATGACTGGTTATCGGGTAGGATGGCTGCTCTGCAAGGATAAAGCCTTTGTGGCTGCCTGCGCCCGTTTGCAGGGACAGCAGGTGACATGCGCCACCATGGTTGCGCAGAAAGCTGCCGAAGCGGCTGTTGCCGGTTCGCAGGATTGTGTGGAGCAGATGAGACAGGTCTTTGCCGAACGCCGGGAACTGATATGCCGCCTCGCATCCGAGATACGCGGTTTCCGTTTCCGTGAACCGCAAGGAGCGTTCTATCTCTTCCCCAATGTACAGGCGATCGGTACCGGCGACCAGGTGGCGGAGATGATCTTGGACAAGGCGCATGTGGCAGTCGTTTCCGGTTCTGCCTTCGGCTGCCCGGAGTGCATTCGACTCTCCTATGCCATCTCTTCGGAAGAAATAGTGGAGGCAATGCGCCGAATAAAGGAAGTAATCAATAATTGATTGGCTTAGAACCAGCCTAAGCGGCGGATGAGACGCAGCAGACAGGTTGGAATAAGCATAATGATAAAGGTCAGTACCCGCCAGAAAATGGTGGGTACGATTGTTTTACTGCGTCCTCTGAATAGTGCACGCAATCCCCTGCGCACCAAGGTCTGCGGACTGACAATAATACCGAGACATTTGCCGATCTTCGTGAAAATAGGCGGAATGGAATACAAGCCTGTATCTACGGCGCCAGGACTGACATCCGTCACATATACGCCATATGGCTTCAACTCGATATGCAGTGCACACGTGAAATGACTCAGAAAAGCTTTCGTCCCGCCATATGTGCCCAAGCGTTGGGCAGCCATCTTGCTGGTTACCGAGCATACATTGAGGATATACCCTTTGTGACGAGCTTTCATGTCATGACCGAAAAGGTAACAGAGCATCGCAGGGGTGTACATATGCAGGTTCATGATCAGAGAAGTGAACCCTTCACTGTCGTCCAATATATCCTTGTCATGATAGACGCCGGCATTGTTCACCAATACCTCTATCTCCATCTCGTTTGCGTGAGTGTAATCATATAGTTCGCGTGCAGAGGACTGTTGGCCTAAATCCATCACTAAACCCACGACGGATAGCTGGTCGTATATGGCGGATAACTCCTTGGCGCGGTCATGAATAGCCTCTTCGTTACTTACAATTAGCAGGTTGTATCCGCGTGCGGCTAACTGGCGCGCGAACTCAACGCCCATACCTGATGATGCGCCCGTGACGAGGGCATATGCTTTCTTTGTCATAGTTCTTTGATCCATGCTAATAAGGCTTCCATATCTGGAAATATCTTGTCTGCTCCTTCTACGGCTAACAGTTCATTGGGTAGAGGACCCGTATTGACTGCACAAGTGAATAAGTCCGCTGCTTTGGCGGCACGTACGCCTAATGGGGCGTTTTCCACAACCATGCACTCTTCTTTCTTGAAGCCGGAGCGCTCCCATGCCTTGAGGTACGGTTCAGGATCCGGTTTGCCGCGTTGGCAGTCGAAAGAAGAGATGATTCCCTTGAATACACCGTCGAACGTGTCATTAAGCGCATTGATCAAGTTACGCTGTCCAGAACCGGTAACCACCCAGCATTCTATTCCGTGGTTGTCCAGATAGCGGAGTACCTCTTTCACGCCGGGAATGGTACCGGGAAAACCGCCTGTCATTTCCGTGAAATGGGCGGACTTGTCCGCATAGATGGCTTCTATCAGTTCCGGGGTGGCGTCCGTTCCGTATATACGCTGGTGGAGTTCTTGAATGACACCTGTACTCGTTCGTCCTTCGTTCTTATAGGTCTCCATGGCGGTGTACGGTAGTCCGTGTTTGGTCATTGCCCAGGCCCATGACTCGGCGTGGTAAGGCATCGAGTTGTACAGGACGCCGTCTTGGTCAAAGAATACCGCGCGTACGGTAGGATGGGGGGCTGGGGCGTAATGCCGCTCGCCGAAGATAGTACTGCCGATACGGACCATGTTGGCTCCGCATGCAATGGCAATAGGATAGTCGTCACTCATGCCGGCTGAGAACACCGGCAGTGAACCAAGTAGACCGTGGACCTCTGTGAAGCACCGCCGGATCTCTGTCTCGTTGTCTGTATTGGTAGCCATGGTCATCAGACCACGTATACGGATGTTTGGTAATAGGGAATCAAGACATAGGAACGGCGGAATCTCTTCCGGTGGGAACCCGGTCTTGCTTTCTTCTTGGGCTACATGCACTTCCAATAGCACGTCTTGGATAATCCCTTGTTTACCGGCTTCCTCGTTGATGGCGTGAAGCAGATGTTCCGAATCGACGGACTGAATCAGGTATGGGCGCAACTTGATCAGGTCACGCACTTTGTTGGTCTGCAAATGACCGATGAAATGCCAATGGATATCAGACGGCAGTTGACAGGTCTTCTGCTTCAGTTCTTGCACGCGGCTCTCGCCGAAATGCCGCTCACCCGCTTCGTACGCCTCACGTATGTCTTCTACGGACTGATACTTGCTCACGCATACCAATGTCACCCCCTCAGGTATATGCGTCCTAACGCGTTTTATTGCTTCTGTGATTCCAGCCATTGGATATACGGTTTGATGTAACGGTCTTTCTTCTCCGGAAGTATGGTGTCTATATCAACCATCACTCCGCTCTCATATACATTGGCCAACTCGTCATTGATGGCATTGCCGAAGAACTGCAGATGATTGGTCAGATTGAGATAGGCGGAGAACATAGGCGGAATGACAGTGCCTTGCTCACGTACGGCATGTTGTAGCAGATGGTAGTTGTGCTCCAGATCATCTCCTTCAAACGGTGTGTCTATGTGTTGCAAAGGTTCCTGACGATAAGGAGTGAACAGGCCTTCCTCGCCGGCATGATAACGCTGGAGGTAGGCATAAATGAGTTCGCGGGCAATAGGATTATAGTCGGGATATATTGTCACTTTGCCGAACATCCAACGTAGTTGCGGATTGTTGTGGACCAGTGCACCGATGCCGTCCCATATATTATCCAACGCAAACAAGGCCTTTACGCCTGCCTCGCGGGTCTGGTACTTCGGTTGTACAAAGGCGCGCCCGAATTCAATAGTATGAGGCAGATAGTCGCGAATGAACCGCTCCGAATAATGGAATAGATGCGCAGACGTGATATACGGCTGTCCGTCTCGAATATCAGCTTCCCGACCGAACAGGTATCGGTAACCGCCGATGATCTGTCTGTTGTCCGGATCCCATACGATGAGCTGATGGTACGGCTTGGCCATGGTATCCATGTCATCAATGTCCATCTCCTTTCCCGTGGCACCACCGCCTTCGCGGTAACTGATCTCACGCAGACGGGCTATCTCACGCATCACGTTCGGGCATTCATGCGCTGTGATATCATAAATGAGGTTGTTGGCTTTGTTGGACGGACGAAGTAAATGACCTTCCAATTCGCTTTCTAACAACCTTGTTTCAATGGGGGGTATAATTGGTTGCATAAACAATTGATTTTACATATTGTGCCCACTCTTTGGGAGTGCGGGTTGTGTCAAAAGTCCGGTAGGATATGGGCGGCAGAACATGCACTTTGAAATGTTTGCTGCGTGCGCCGTACATCTCGTCAACAAGGTACAGCATTTCTATGTTCATTTTGATGTGTAGCAGTTTACGGATGTAGGCTAAGGCATAGAAGAAACGGCTGTTGTGCCCTTCAAAATAGATGGGTACAATGTCCCTCTTGTATTCACGTGAACGTTGGATAAAATTCTTCTGCCATTCCAGATCCTGAATCTGCCATTTACCGTCAATGCGCTGCAATCGGCTGCATGCGCCTGCAGGAAAAGTGAGCACATCCGTTTCGCTCTCCCACATTTGCTGCATCGCTTGCGCTTGCTCCCTGCTTAAATGTCCCACTTTGTTTACGGGAGCCCATAAACTGGCTATTGGCTCCATAAACATCAGCAGTTCATTGACTATTACCTTCAACTCTCTCTTCTCTCCTTTGGCCTCTCGCTTGTCATGTATCATTTTTGCGATGATCATGCCGTCCAAGCCGCCAAGCGGATGATTGGACACGAAGATAACAGGTCGGTCATCGGTGGGAATGTGTTCTATGCCGTCGATAGATGCCGAGCACCCCAGATTTTCACTAATGACACGGTCTATAAATGCATAGCCGCGCAAATCCGGGTACTTCCGCAGAAACGCATTCATCGTTTCGATGTGCGTGATGCGCTCCAAGTAGCGGATTAGGAACTCCGGTACTTTCGTGTTGGGCGCTTTCTGCTTCAGTATGGCTCGGATATCGAATTGAAGCATAAAGAAAATATACTGTCGGCAAAAGGTTTATTGTACAGCGTGCAGAATATCTACAATTTGCGTCTTGGCAATGGAGATAATCTCGCAGTCGTAGGAGTTCAAACCTTGTTTGAGTGCAAATATGGCATCATCTAACATGTTGGCTTGTACTAAAAATGGCTTCGTGCTGCGTGTCTCTTTGTCGCCTTCGATGGTGATAAGCTCAACGCGGGCTTTGTACCAGAACGCTCCGCCTTCATTGGGGAATACGTCATAATACTGGCTGCGTTTGCAACTCTGCACGTCACACTCGCCGAAAATGAACGGTTTGATCTCGTTCATAAGGCAGTTTTCTGCATCGGCAAAATTGACAGCACCGTCCACCAGATAAATCTCTTTTACCTTACCCGGGTTGTCTTCTCCCGTTAGACGTTCGTAATTAACTTTAATCTCGTGAAATATCATATCATCAAAAATTTATATTCAGAATGAAAATATCAAGTCTGCTACATCTGTGGCAGTAATCGTGCCTTGCGGCATAGGCCGGATGGTACCGCTCCATAGTAATAGGGGGGACTGCGGGTTGTCGTCAATCACATGATCTACAACCTGTTTGTCATTCTGCATGAGTTGCCAGCCTGGCTGGAGCATGAATACGACATCACCGGTGTGACGCTTGCATAGGGTGGAACCCAATAGCGGGTATTGTAATGCTTCGTACGATGGCATGGCGGTCTGCACGCCCTCAAAATCCATCAGGAAGTTCGCTACCTGGCGTTGGATGGTCTCCATATTCAGGCGTTTCTGCTCGATAAGTGTGCGGTTGAGATATATCGATTGTCCGTAACCGCCGTCCACCCATCGCTCATGTCCGTAAAGCGCCATGAGATATGTACCCGTCAAGGCAGCGGCGCGATCAGTATTGAACTGCTGAACCGGCATATGAATATCACTCATCGTCTGCAAGGCAGTACCTATGATTGGACGGCCTACTACCATCACCTGGTAGTTCGCTCTGCCGATGCGGCGGTCCAGCTGTTCCATGAGGTAGCCTAAGTCTTGGTTCAGACGCAGATACATATCTTCTTGTTCCGCACTCGCTATACGGTCGGATTGTGCTTGCGGACTGAGTGTGTTGAGTTGGAGCATGAGCAGATCCGGTACCGCATCCGTTCCTAATCGTTCTGACTGCTGGATGGCTAATGCTAATTCAATAACCAGCGTGTTGGCTTCCGGCGCATGGGGCAGCACTTGTCCTACCTCGTACGTGAATCCTTTCTTGCGTTCCTGAGCCGTAGGACAGTTGTATGCCGGCATGTCCATTCTCGGCAGCCACTGACGTGCTGCTAAGGTCGCAATGCGGCCGCTGGTGTTCTGCTCATATGCGGCAGCGGGTAGACCTTCACTATATGCAGCCGTAGTCACCCATTGGCGTTGTTCGCAGTCAAGCCAGCAGCAGGCGTTGGCCGCATGACCTGCCAGCAGTATGGTGGTCTGTGCTTGAATGCCAATGGCATAGATTTTCGCTTCCGGTGCCATGATACGCATGCGGTCCGTTATGGTCTGAGACAGGAGGGCGCGAGGCGAGAGTTGTAAACTCGTGCCGATGCCTTGTACTTGTTCGTCCGCTAACATAGCATGCTCTTTGCGGTCACGACGCAGGAAATAAGAGTCCATGGTGTAACCGTGTCTGTCCGGCGATACGCCGGTCATAAGAGTCGCCGTCGTTTCATTGCCGCCATAGACTAAATGAGGATAGCTAATCGTCGTTTGAAAAGCTTCTTCGCTTAAAGTCCGTAATCCTCCTTGTTGCCAGTATGGGCGGAGTAATGCTAGATTCTCTGTGGTCAATCCGTCCGCTACTGCCACTACGGTAAGTCGTGGTGTAGCGTGCATGATGCCTGCCAATAGGCAACAAATCAACGTACTATATAGATTAATCTTGCGCATAAGTGTGTGAGGGGAATAATCAATAATCGCCATCCGAAACCGACAAGCGGATGACAGGAAAAAAAAGTAAGGAATGTTACTATTATCAATAGGGCTCCATAAGGAATGGCTACTGCTACTTCTACACCCCATGACCAGCGTCTGCGGAAACGGTCGTGTAAACTGATCAGGCACAAAAGGATCCAGTATAGTGCTAACCCGAATTCCCAGGAGGCGTACCAGGCCGTGTGAGGTGTTTCAAATGAACCGATAATACGTTTGCTGACAATAGCCGTCCCGTCCCTCAAATGGGCTGACTGTATATACAGCATGAGTTCTTCCGGCAGAAACAGACGTTCCTCGTTGGTCATTGGTCGGTCGGCTTTGGGGCCGAAAAGCAGATTGATACCTGCGTTTGACCATGTGTGGGCGCCTGTATAGTGACGTATGAAATTCCGGTATGTATCACCGGTATAGCCCTTGTAGTCGGAAACAAGACTGTCGCCCAATGCATCGGCAATTAGCCGGTACGGACGTGTGGCGCAATTGTCAAAGACGAAATTATAGAGATAATATCTGTTCTCAGGCTCATAATTAGTCACTAAGGCCTGCCAAATACTCTCCCGTTGTTCGGATGTGAGGGACAATACTTGTTCGTATACTGGACGATGCTCCGTCTCGTATTCTCTCATGAACCATTTGGTAGAACTGGCGCCTAACATATACCAGGTCTCGCCGCGCACGAACTTCCAGTAGAAATGTTCGGTATCGAAATCAAATATGCCGTAATTGAATGTGACATCCACGTCGTTCTCCGGGTCGCAAACGCGTATTGCCGTGTGCCCGTAGCGCGCGTATAGTTCCGCCCCAGGTGTACAGGTCATCAGCGATATACGTGCTTCGTCGCTCAAACTCTGCGCTTGTAATCCCAGGCTCAGTAAAAGGCACAATACGGTGATATATGTCTGACATTTATGCCACATATGAATATATACAATAAGGGATAGTGGTACAACTCAAACCCAATAGCCATCCGGTGCACACTTGATAGGGAGTGTGCGCGTTTACGTATACGCGCGCGAACATAAGGGCTAAGGATAGTAGGAACAGTACACTCAATAGGCCTGAAGATGGCATCGAACCGATGCCCAAATAATAACTCATAATACCTCCGGTCAAACCGCCCAGCCCCGTCAGGTGGGCGCTGATCTTCCAGCGGAGGTTGATGAATGCGACAAGGCTGATGGCTACCGTGGCACCGATGCTAATAAAGGCGATTGAAAGCGGAGCATGAAGAATCGCAATCATCAGATAGCACCAGAACCCGAAACCGAGTATCGTGTATAGATAAGGTAACGTACGCTCCTTTTCATCGGTAATCTGAAAATCGGTCACTTGTCCCTTGCGCATCATGATAGCAATGGCGGTGATGGGTAGAATACAGGTTAATATCAGTGTGCCGGTAACGGCCACAAGCACCCAGGCTAAAGGCATGTATACCACCTGTTGCGAATAGGCATAGCAGAATAAAGCCACCCCATAGGTAGGTATAAAAAGCGGGTAGAGTAGTATACTCATTACTTGTGCTACTATGCTGGTCAGCCTTTTCAAGTTCAATATGATATTTTTAACTCTTACGCATTCGTGCTACAGGAATACCCAGCGCGTCACGGTATTTGGCTACGGTGCGGCGGGCGATGGGATAACCTTTCTCCGCGAGTGCATCCACCAATTGTTCATCGGTCTTTGGCTGACGTTTGTCTTCCTCGTCAATCAACTCCTGAAGGATCTTTTTAATCTCCCGTGTGGATATCTCATCTCCTTCAGCATTAGTCATGGCTTCCGAGAAGAAATACTTGAGCGGATAGATGCCGAAACGTGTCTGGACATACTTGCTGTTGCTCACGCGGGAGATAGTGGATATGTCATAGCCGGTTCGGTCCGCTATATCCTGTAGTACCATAGGTTTGAGACTGGTTTCTTCGCCGTCCAGAAAAAAGTCATACTGGCATTGGAGAATAGCGGTCATTGTATTCATCAATGTCTCATTGCGTTGTTTGATGGCGTCGATAAAGGAGCGGGCGGCATCTATCTTCTGCTTGATGAACTGTGTTGCCTGATTGCTCTTTTCGTTCTTGGGCATTTGGCGGTAGTTCTCCAGCATATCCTGGTATTCACGGCTGACATGCAGCGCCGGAATATCACCGGTATTAAGCACTACATACAGCTCGTCATCACGTTCCTCAATCGTAAAATCGGGGATAATAGTCTCCCGTTGAGTTTCGTAAACGGAACCGGTGAAAGCGTTGGCTGGTTTTTGGTTGAGACGCAAAATCTCTTGAACGGCAGCCTGGAATTCCTCTTCGGAGAAATTGGTCCGTTGTATGATCTTGTCGAAATGATGCTTGGAGAAATCCTCAAAATACAGTTCCAGTATGGCTAATGCCAAAGCCACAGAGGCCGTACGAGGCTTACGCTTGAGTTGGGTGATAAGGCATTCCTGCAGATTGGAACTGGCTATTCCGGGAGGGTCAAACTGCTTGATTTGTCGCACAATATCCTCCATCTCTTCATCGCTCACTGTAATCTGTTCTTGAAACATGAGATCGTCCACCAACTGCTCTGTCGTGCGGCGGAGATAGCCGTCATCGTCTATATTACCTAGTACCCACTTGGCTATGTGCCGTTGGGGCTTGGTCATATGTGTCAGGTATATCTGCGATTTGAGTTCCTCCATCAGACTGCTGCCGCCGATAATGGGCACCTCACGCCGGTCTTCGTCCTCCGGATAGGAAGGCTGGTGAAGCATGTAACTCGGAGTCTCGTCATCGGAAACATATTGCTCGTAGTTGAAATCCTCGTTTTGGAGTGGGTCACGTTGACGACCTTCGTCATAGCCGTCATCCGGCATGTAGTTGTCATCGAACTCGTCCAAAGTCTCTGCATTGGTGACGGCACTCTCATCGCGTCCTTCTTCCAATGCAGGGTTTTCTTGCAACTCCTCGTTAATCCGCTGGTTTAACTCAATGGAGGGTAATTCAAGCATTCGGATTACTTGAATCTGCATGGGGGACAACTTGGTTGTCTGTGTGATGGTTTGATGAAGGCCGATCGTTTGCATGTTCAATAATGAATAGGTGATATCAAATCAATTCAAGCACGCTTTGCGTGATGTACGACAGTTGTTCTTCGTCCAGTTCTGTGTGCATCGGCAGAGAAAGCACACATGATGCCAGTCTTTCGGCAACGGGAAAATCGCCGTCTTTGTATCGTGGATCAAGATAGGCTTTTTGCTGATGTAATGGAATCGGGTAGTAAATCATAGCCGGAATACCGCGTTCTGCCAATCCTGCACGTAGTGCATCTCTGTCTGCGCCGACTACGCGAAGTGTGTATTGATGGAATACGTGCGTCGAATGGGCTTCCCGACCGGGAACAAGCAGTTTGTCATTACCTCCGAACGCTTTGTCGTAATAAGCGGCTGCTCGCTGTCGTGCAGCTATATATTCATCCAAATGCAGCAGCTTGGCATCCAATACCGCGGCCTGAATGCTATCCAAACGGCTGTTGACACCAACCATGTCGTGATGGTAGCGAATAACCATACCGTGATTGGCGATTGCACGCATTCGCGCAGCCAGATCATCATCATTGGTAAAGATGGCACCACCGTCACCATAGCAGCCTAAGTTCTTGGATGGGAAGAAAGATGTACATCCGATCGTACCCATCGTACCTGCCTGTTTAGTTTCGCCGTTGGAGAAAGTATAGCGGGCACCGATGGCCTGGCAGGCGTCTTCTACGATTGCCAAATGGTGCTCTTCCGCCAAAGCCAGCAGGGCTTCCATGTTTGCGCATTGACCGAACAGGTGTACCGGCACGATGGCTTTGGTGCGCGGAGTAATAGCGCGACGGACTGAATCAATATCCATATTCATCGTTTCCCAGTCGACGTCAACTACAACAGGCGTCAGACCTAACAAGGCCACTACTTCGGCTGTGGCAATGAACGTAAAGGTGGGAGTGATCACCTCGTCTCCGGCTTTCAGACCAAGAGCCATCAAGGCAATCTGCAAAGCATCCGTTCCGTTACCTACGTTGATGACATGCTTGGCACCTGTGTACTGCTCCAGATGTGCTTGAAAATCCGCCACTTTTTGTCCTTTGACAAAAGAGGCGCTGTCAATCACATCCTGAATACCGGCATCTATTTCCTGCTTGATCTTCGCGTACTGCGACTGCAGGTCAACCATTTGAATTTTTTTCATTGTTGTTCTGTTAATAGGAATTCCACAACGCCGGGATATGCCCATGCATATGTGATGTAAGGATTGGTGTACTGTATAGCGACATCCAGTTTGTCTTTGCGCTCAGGTGAGTAAGTGCTGAAAACGCGTATATCGCTTGCCTGTACTTGGGAGAAATGACTGATGCCTACGCGCACGCTCACTTCTACATCATGCGGGAAAAGGCGCATGACGTATCCTTCCGGCGCACCGATTACCTCTATCGGTAATGTGAATTTCTTTTCCGTGAACCGTTCAACATCAATATGAACGTCCACGCTGTCGAACTGCGCACGGGTGTTGGGGGGTAAGGCTAATGCTATACGCATGTCGGTGGTATCGCTCAGGTCCTCAATGAGTACATGCTTCGTGTACAACGTGTCAATCGAGGCGATATATTTGTCCTGACCGTATATCCGGGTTTTGGATGTGCGAAGAGTAGGGACGCCGACCATTTGATATTCATTGGCCATTTTGATCTCGCCGTCAAATGCGAGAGCAACCCATTTCTCTTGCTCTGTATAGAAAGGACAGACGAGTTCTTCCGGCGTCGTTTCTATCAGTTGGCTTGTGCCTTGCAGTATATTGCTGATGCCGCGTCTGAGTGCATCGGAGGGAACTTGTATAGTTCCTTTGTCTCCATGTATGTACGGACGCAGGTCAATAGTCAAATGAAGCGGCTCTTTGTAATAGGAGTTCAATCGGGCACCTGCGTCACGTACCTCAATCTCAACGATGGAAGGCAGACCATCGCCTCCTAAACCGATAGCGCCGGGTTTGCCTGTATATTGGATATGTACAGGCACTCGTGTGTTACGCACCGATTGCATGGCATGACCATACCATAGGAGGGTGGCCAACAGCAGGAAAAGTAAAAATGTCCCGATCTCCCGTTTCATTACGCTTCACTCTTCACTATTCATTTTGCACTCTTCACACGTCACTGTTTATTTTTTCTCTTCGGCAGGTATGTCGGATGCATCGGCGAAGACGCTCTCCTTGCTTACTTTGATGGTGACGTCTTTGGCAATTGTGATGATGAAAGCAGCGTCTTGCACTTCTTTGATCTCACCGTAGATACCACCGGCGGTGACTACCTTATCGCCTTTTTTCATGCTTTCGCGTTGTTTCTGCAGCTCTTTCTGACGCTTCGTCTGAGGACGGATCATAAAGAAATAAAATACTACGAAAATAAGAATCATCATGATCCAGAATGACCATTGATTACCTTGTGCCTGACCGTCAGCAGCAGTGGCTGCCTGTAAAAAAATTAAATCTAACATATGCTTAAAATTAAATGATTATTATATCACAAATAGGGTTTATTTTACGCCTAACGCTTTGAAGAACGAGCCGTCATATTTCATTTCACGCAGTATTTCTGTCAGAATACCGTTGATGAACATGTAACTCTTGTCTCCGGAATACTCTTTGGCAATCTCGATATATTCATTGAGCGAGATGGTGAGCGCAATCTCTTCAAATCCGATGATCTCCGCCAACGCTACCTCTAATATAATGCGGTCCATATTGGCGATGCGGTCCGCGTCCCAACCCTTCAGGTGGGAGTTGATCAGCTGTTCGAACTGCTCATGTCCCTCCAACGCTTTGTCCAACAGCGTGTGGGCGAACTGTAGTTCCTCTTCGTTGTCAAACATCTCTAATAGAGGCATGTCTGGTGTGCTGTCTTCCTTAAAACGCTTGATGGTCTTGATGACGTAACTGATAACGATATTGGCGTCTGTGGTCCAATTGGCTTTGTCCAGCACCACCTCCATCTCATCCAATGCTTCCTCCAATACGGTACTCTCTGCCAGCAGATACGTGAAGATATGACGCCACAGACGTTTGTCGTCTTCGTACGTGCAGGTCTCTGACTCCATGTACTTGCGGTAGAACTCACTTTCTGTTAACTGGCGGTAGATGTCGCTGATAGCGCTCATACCGCTGTCCCATGCCAAATGTTGCTCCGCTATACGAGCGCGAATGGCTCGGTTGTCAAAAATCTGCTGGGCCAAGCGGTTGTTCACCAGACGACGGTTGGGCTCCCAACCGGAATGAGTGGCACGGGCGCGAGCCTTTTGATCCTCTAACTGCTGTTGGGCATAGGCGGTTAACTCATTGATGAAATCCAGCAGCACAAAATACAAATCATATGTGTCTGCAAAACTCTTGTTCAGCTCCTTATGAGCGGAATGAGTCGTTTTGTCCGGATCATTGTAATAGGCGAACAGCGTCTGGACAACCCGCGTTCGAACCATGGTTCTATTGATCATATTGTAATTTATAAGTTTTGCATGTGTACGCGTAATGTATGCGCGGACAAAAAACGCTGCAAAGATACAAAAAAAAAACGATATATGCAAGAGGAACAGGATATTTCATTCGAAAAATTCGCAGCAAATGCGCTTAAATGGTCAGATTATGGCACAAAAATGATGTAAATGGCAAAAAAAATTGATTTTTTATTGCACATACGGAAATTTTTTCGTACCTTTGCAGCGATTTTTAACTAAATGAGGAAAAATGGAAAAGAGACAGGAAGAAAGACGCGAGCAGGAAATTGTTTACAGCCGTTCGGTCAAAGCAGGGAAACGTATCTATTACTTGGATGTGCGTAAAGCGCGCAACGAAGATTTGTATCTCTGTATTACGGAGAGCAAGCGCCGCCAGGCGGAGGGTGAAGAAGTTCCGTCCTTTGAGAAGCACAAAGTGTTCTTGTACAAAGAGGACTTTGCGCATTTCACTGAGGGCCTGCAGGATGTGATTGCTTACGTGCAAAAGCAATTGGGCACGATTGAGCAGCGTCCCGAGTGGACCCCGGAGGAAAACCGGGAGGTGACGGAAGAAGGACAAGAGGCTGCGGAGGAACCTAAGAAGAAAGGTATCTTCGGTATCTTCAAATAGACAGGCCTGCCTTTAGTTTTGGCATATAGCCTCCAGAATACCATCTGCTATTACCGCTTTACTCTGTAAGGGAAGTTCTGTGACGGATCCGTCCGACTTCAGAATAGTCACGCGATTTGTATCGGTGCCGAATCCGGCTCCGTTGTCGCGTAGCGAGTTAAGGACAATAGCGTCCATTTGCTTGCGCTCCATTTTGAGGAGTGCATTTTCTTTTTCGTTTTGCGTTTCTAATGCAAAGCCGACCAGTAATTGACCCGGCTGTTTGGTGCTGCCCAAACTGCGCGCGATGTCAGGAGTGGTGGCCAGCTGCAATGTGTACGTGGTCTGACCTGCGGTCTTTTTGATTTTTTCTTCTGCTATTTCTGCAGGAGCAAAATCCGCTACCGCAGCGCAGAGAATAGCCATATCGGTATTGGCCCATAGTTTGATGCAGGTCTCGTGCATGGTTTGTGCGGATAGGGCGTCAATACGGCGGATGGATCCGAACGGATTGCGGATAGGCACGCTCACTGACCCGCATACAAGGCTTACATCCGCTCCGCGCCGTGCGCAGGCATGTGCTAATGCAATACCCATTTTGCCGGTGGAGTAATTGCTGATGAACCGTACCGGGTCCATCTTCTCCTGTGTGCCGCCGGCGGTGATGAGCACTCGTTGACCTGCCATCGTCTTAGGCGTCAAGGCGTACTCCAGTGCTTCTTGCAGTTCTTCTATTTCCGGCATCCGGCCTTTGCCGCTCGTGCCGCATGCCAGCAATCCTTCTGCCGGTTCGAGCACACACACGTTCTCCCATCCGAGGATAGTTCGGATGGCCTGTTGGGTGGCGGGATTCTCCCACATCTTGTCGTTCATGGCCGGCGCAAAAATCATCGGTTTGCGTGCCACGCATGAACAGATAGTGGTGGTCAGTGCGTCATCGGCTATTCCTGATGCCGTTTTGGCAAGGACATTGGCCGTCGCGGGAGCGACAATCATCGCATCGCACCACTCGGGTAGGGAGATATGTTCTGTCGAGTGTTCATTGATAGCGGCGAAGACATCCGAATAGACGGAGTGGCCGGAAACGGTCTGTAATGTTAACTCCGTTACAAACTCCAACGCGTGACGAGAACTCGTCACGCGTACTTCTGCTCCTTCTTTGACTAATGAGCGAATGAGTTCGGGAATCTTATAGGCTGCAATACCGCCGCTGATTCCTATTAGGATGTGCTTGCCTTTTAACATCTGACTTCTGACAGCGATGCGGTCTATCTCAAAGCCTCATCGCGGTTGCCCGAACGGTAAACTAAATCGCCGTCGATGAACTCTTGAGTAGCCATCAGGGACGGCTTCGGCAGACGCTCGTACTGGCGGCTGATCTCAATCTGTTCTTTGTTCTCGAATGTCTCGTCCAGATTTTCCTGAGGAATAGAGAAATCCTGCAGCTTGGCATCTAATTCTTTCTTGATACCGGTGCTGATCTGGTTGGCACGTTTGGCAATAATGGCTACGGTTTCGTACACGTTACCTACCTGCTCGGTCAATTGATTGATGTCACGGGTAACGGTGTTGCGCGGGGCTTTTGAATTTTTGTAATCCATAACAATATTTACAATTTAATCATTTTCTTTATTCTTTTATCACTTTTTGGATGTTGGCAAACATCTTGTCCGCCTCTTTGCGGTGCTTCGAGTCGGGATATTCGGTAATGAAATTATAGTATTCATCTTGTGCATCGCGGGCACGGTCCATCTTCTTGACTTCGAACGAGTGTACCATTTGCTGGTATTTGGACTGAAGAATAAGCCATCCGAAATCCTCTTGGTACTTGTTGCTCGGATAGTCTTTTAGTGCATTCTTCGCTACAATCTCGCAACTGAGATAGTTATTGCCTAAATAGGATCCGAGATTGTAATATAACTTGGCGCTGCATAGTTCCTTGTAGGCCAGTTTGTCGAACATCTCGTTCATCTCCTTGTAGGCCTGCTCCGCATACGGACTTTCCGGATAGAGTTCCACAAAGACGTTATATGCCTCCACGGCTTTCTTTGTTATCCCCTGATCCAATCGCGCATCCGGTGAATCTAAGTATTGGCAGTGGGCCACTTGGAAATAGGCTTCGGTCGCGTACTTCCCTTTAGGATAGTTGCGCACATAGGCCTGATAGTAATCGGTTGCGGTACTGTAGGATTTCTGGCCCATGTGGCATCGTGCCAGATAAGCCAGCACATCCTCGGAACGCTCCGTACCCTTATAATACGTACTCACGTCGTCCAGCAGTGTTTGGGCGCGTACATAACGCTTCTCGTTGAAATACATCAAGGCCGCCTGATATTTTTCTTCCGGGTCTCGGGATTTCAACAAACGCTGATATTCTCCGCAACTGGAGAGCATCACCATGAGTAGCACTATAAAAAGTCCCTTTTTACGCATATAAATCAAAAAAGCCTGCAAAATTACTATTTTTTTTTGATATACGCAAATTTTTTGTTATTTTGATGTCATTTTGTGCCAGTTTGGCGAAACAATCGACACCAAACTGTCGTTTTGCGCCACGATTAGATAGCATGCAGCGTCGCCGGATTGCTGGATGAGCTCCAGCGCTTTGTCTGCGCCTGTTACCATACAGGCTGTTGCCAATGCATCCGCACGCATACATGTGGTGCTGATAACGGTGGCGCTCAATAAGGAGTGCTGAACCGGCCATCCGGTACGCGGATCAATCGTATGACTTCTGCGCTCGCCGTCCGCGTAGTAGTAATTGCGGTAGTTGCCGCTCGTGGCCATGCAGGCGTCGGACAGAACAAGCACTTCTTGCAAATCATTTTGCACCCCCTCATTGTTGATGTTCGGCTTGGTGATGCCTACGTGCCATGGCTCGCCTTTGCTGTTGAGGCCGTGGCATACCACTTCGCCGCCGATATCCACCAGATAATGATGGCATCCGTTGCGCCTGAGCACAGCGGCTATCATATCGCAGGCCTGTCCTTTGGCTACTGCGCCGGCGTCAATCTTCACACGCATATCTGACTTAACCACTTTGTGCTCCTCCAATCGTACTTTCTCAAAACCCACGAACGCTAAGAGGCTGTCGATAGTGAGCTTTTGTCTTTTTTCTTTTGGAGAAGCGGTCTTTTCTCTTTCAGCGAAGCGGTCTTTATTTCCGAAGCCCCAATAATTGACTAATGGGGCTACAGTGATGTCAAACGCTCCGTCGGACAGACGATAAATGCGCTCGGCTTCTGCCCACATGGCTTCGAAAGCCGCGTCTGTGGTCGTATCGCGATTGGCATTGATGGCCGAGATGACGGAGTGGGGATTGAACATGCTAAGGCTGTTGTCAAATGCCTGCAATGCTGTCCGGATGCTGTCATGCAAGTCCGTTACTGCTTCGTATCGGATGTTGTAATAGGTCCCGAATACCTTTCCGTCATTGTGATAGTACGACGATTTGGGAGTTTCATTCAACCCCCAAATCAAAACAGCACATATCACAATACCGAGGAATGCGCTTATCGTACGCCACTTGTTTTTCATTAGAACCAGAAGCCTGCTCCTACGGCTAAGTTCAGACGCTGTTCACCGTAACTCCTGCTGATTGCCGGCCATACATTGTCTTTGTTGATGCCTGCCGTGTTAAGCATGGCTATACCGTACACATCAATGGTGAATACATCCTTGATGCCTACTTCCCAGTTCAGTTTGAGCGATACATTATTAACCGAGAAAGCATCCTTGTAGTAGTTGTAGAAACTTGCCCATGGTGTCATACCTACCGTCGGCGTCAGAGAGAAACCTAAAGGCAGTCCGATCTCATAACTGACCTCCAGATAGCTGGAGAAAGCACGCTCCAGACCCGTAATGGCTTCATCGTCAGTCGGATCCTCGTATTTCTCTTTCCAGTCGTCACCGCCTACAAACGTGGACCACAGAACCGTAAGAGGCACGTTCTCCAAGATCTCTCCCAACTCGAATTTGGCAAACACCTCTGTCTGGTTGGTGGCATATTCGCCTGCTTCATAAGCGGCGATGGACGGTTTGCGGTAATCGAAATAGCGGGTGCCGTCGAAATAGTAGTAATGGGTGGCACCGACCGTCAGACCCGCTACACTGTATTGCAGCGTGATGTCCAACTCCGGATTGAATACTTTCCAGGTGTTGTCTTTCGGACTCAGGTTAGCCCAGGCTTCGATGCTCAGACCGGCATAGCCGATGCTGACATCCGGCTGGAAGGCCACTCCGCCGTATTTCATACCGCGCCATAAGTAGGAACTGGTTATGTCCGCTCCTACGGACCACTCAAATCCCGGAGTCTCATAGGACCACGCAAAAGAACTGATGGCCGTCATTGCAGCCACAACAAAAGTAAAGATTTTTTTCATTTTCAAAAAATTAAAATATCACATGATCAACTTTCAACTTATTTAATCGTGCCCTTGGGGCTAAGAACTTTCAACTAGACGGCTTCTTTCAACTTTCAACTTTCAACTTTCAACTGGACAGCTCCTTTCCCCTTTCACCTTTCACCTTTCACCTTATTTCAAATACACTCCCACGCCGATATTGGCATTGATGCTCTGGTTCCATGGAGTGGTGACGTGCCATGCTACGCTCTCCTTGTCCGTGGCTAACAGGTACGGATTGAGTGTCAGCTGGCCCATTAGCATCAAGCCGCAATGCTCGCTCAACGTCCAGTCCTTACGTAACCGGATGTCTATATTGGTCACGCCGAAGCCGCTCCTGTAACCGGTATAAACGCTTCTCCATGGCGTGAGACCTACCGCTCCGAACAGACTCAAATCGTACGGCAGTGCTTGCGTGTAACTGATTTCTGCGTAACTGGAGTAGGCGTACTTCAATTCGCCTTGTTCGTTCAGATAGCCGTCCGCCGCACTCACACGTGTCCCCCACCTGAAACTAAGTGGCAACTTGCTGCTCACGGTGTATATGGCATTCAATTCAAGACGGTTGCCTTTGTCGGCATAATTGGCGAAATCGAAGAAGCCGCAGTTGAAATTATGGATGTAAAGCACATAGACGTTCAAACCCCAACGCTCAAAGCCGATAGATATATCCACCTCTGGCTGGAACTTTGTGAAGCTCCATTCCTCCGTGCCTATATTCCACCACATGTCTGCGTAGAGACCGCCATAACCGACGTTCGCATCCAATTGCACGTTCGTCGCACCGGAATACAAACCTCGCCATATATACGTGCTGTTAAGCGTAGCCTTGGCACCATAGGTGAGTCCTACCGGTTGGTGGTAGTCATCCAGCCATTTGCTCTCGCCCGTCGCTTCCGCGTGCGCGCTCGCATTAATTATAAAAGGCAACGCTCCGACGAAAATCGTCAGAGCTATTTGCCTTCTTAAAAATGATAATCGTTTACGTTTCACCGGCACTCGTTACATTACAGCGCATTCTGAATCTCCCATGCGCGACGCAGGGCTACTTCTAAAATACGTGTATTGCTCAAATCAACGATTCCGCCGTCAAAGCCCGGCTCCAAATGGTAGTCTGCTGTTCCTTCTCCATTGAAGAAGGCACGCACCTCTTCTCCTGAAAGACCCAGTTCTGCTGCGATAGAGTCCATACTGCCATGAGGAAGACTGTCTTTTACTGCACGAAGGCGATTGAATGTTGTACGCATAATTTTGTGTGTTTTTATTTGTTTATTAATGTGATTTTTCAAAATTTGCCGCAAAGATACAGAATATTTTTGATATACGCAAATTTTTTTGAAAAAAATGGTTTCGATTTGAAAAATATTCCTCAAAATTTGCGTATATAAAAAAAAAGTCGTAACTTTGCACGCTTTTAGTAGCGATTTTTTTAGGGATATTAACTTGATTACTATATATGGAAATTAGTGTGCGGGCGCAATCAATGCCTGAAAGCCCTATTCGTAAGCTGGCCAAGTACGCCGATGCCGCCAAGTTGGCAGGTGTGCATGTCTATCATCTCAATATCGGTCAGCCGGATATAAAAACACCTCCCCAGGCCATGGAGGCGGTAAAACGGTTTGCCAAGGATATTTTGGAATATTCGCCTTCGCAGGGACTCAAGTCGCTGCGTACCAAGATGGTGAGTTACTACGCTGCCTATGGCATCGACCTCTCTCCGGATGAGATCATCATTACCACCGGTGGCTCGGAGGCTATCATGTTTGCCTATATGAGTTGTCTCAACCCGGGCGATGAGATCATCGTCACTGATCCTTCCTATGCCAACTATATGGCTTTTGCCATCTCTTGCGGCGCGGTGGTCAAGTCCGTCAAGACGGATATCAAGAATGGATTCAAACTGCCGCCAGTGGAGGAGTTTGAGAAGCAGATTACCGACAAGACACGTGCTATCCTCATCTGCAATCCCAATAACCCGACCGGCTATCTCTATACGAAGCAGGAGATGCGACAGATTCGTGACCTGGTGAAGAAATACAACCTCTATCTCATCTCAGATGAGGTTTACCGTGAGTTTATCTATACCAAATCGCCATATATATCCGCCTGCCATTTGGAGGGTATTGAGGAAAACGTCATTCTCGTGGACAGTGTGTCAAAGCGCTATAGCGAGTGTGGCATCCGTATTGGTGCGCTTATCACGAAGAACAAGGCTGTGCGCGAAGCGGTGATGAAGTTCTGCCAGGCACGACTCAGTCCGCCTTTGTTGGGACAGGTCATTGCCGAGGCATCCCTCTCCACACCGGAGGAATATATGCAGGAGGTTTATGACGAATATCTGAGCCGCCGTAATTTCCTTATTGACCAGCTCAATCAGATTCCGGGTGTCTTTGCGCCTGCGCCAACGGGGGCTTTCTATGTCATGGTGGAACTTCCGGTTGATGATACAGAGAAATTCTGCAAATGGTGTCTGACGGACTTTGTTTATGAGGGAGCAACGATCATGATGGCACCCGGTACGGGTTTCTACACCAATCCCGAGGAAGGACGTCATCAGGTTCGTATGGCCTATATACTTAACAAGGAGGATCTCGCCAAAGCGATGATCGTCCTGCGAAAAGCCCTCGAAACCTACAACAGTCTCTAAATGACCATATGGCCGGATAAATGACAAATAGTAATTGACCAAATAGTAAATGATTTTATGTTTGATAATTTAAGCGAACGATTAGAACGAAGTTTCAAGATTCTCAAAGGTGAAGGACGTATCACCGAAATCAATATTGCGGAGACGGTAAAGGATATCCGCAAAGCCTTGCTGGAGGCGGATGTGAATTACAAGACGGCCAAGCAGTTCACGGACCAGGTGAAGGAGAAAGCGTTGGGCCAGAACGTCATCACGTCGGTTCGCCCGGGGCAGTTGATGGTCAAGATCACGCATGATGAACTGGCTGCCTTAATGGGGGGTGAAGCCACGGAAATCAACCTCAAAGGTTCGCCGGCGGTCATCCTCATGGCAGGTCTGCAGGGTTCCGGTAAAACGACCTTCGCGTCCAAATTGGCCAATTATCTCCAGACCAAGAAGAACAAACGTGTCATGCTTGTGGCGTGTGATGTCTATCGTCCTGCCGCTATTGAGCAGCTGCGCGTGCTTGGTGAGCAGATCAACGCCAAGGTCTACACGGCGGAGAACGAATCGAACCCGGTCAAGAAAGCACAGGACGCTATCGCCGAGGCGCGTAAGTTCGGATATGACGTTGTCATCGTCGACACGGCCGGACGTCTGGCAGTCGATGAGCAGATGATGAACGAGATTGCGGCTATCAAACAGGCGATAACGCCGTCTGAGACCTTGTTCGTCGTGGACTCCATGACCGGACAGGACGCCGTCAATACCGCCAAGGAGTTCAACGACCGTCTGGATTTTGACGGAGTGGTGCTGACCAAACTGGATGGTGACGCACGCGGTGGTGCCGCCTTGTCTATACGTTCGGTGGTGAATAAACCGATCAAGTTCATCGGTACGGGGGAGAAAATGGAGGCGCTTGATGTCTTCCATCCTTCCCGTATGGCGGACCGTATTCTCGGAATGGGTGACGTCGTGTCTCTCGTCGAGCGAGCTCAGGAGCAGTACGATGAAGCCGAAGCACGTCGTATAAGCAAGAAGATTGCCAAGAATCAGTTTGATTTCAATGACTTCATCGGCCAGCTCAACCAGATCAAGAAAATGGGTTCGATGAAGGACCTCATGGGCATGATTCCGGGAATGGACAAAGCGCTCAAGGGGGTAGAGGTAAGCGATGACGCTTTCAAACCGATCGAAGCGATGATCAATTCCATGACGCCGGCCGAGCGGGCGAACCCGAGTCTGCTTAACGGCAGCCGCAAAGCGCGTATCGCCAAAGGTGCCGGAGTGGATATAGTGGCACTCAACCGCTTCCTCAAGCAATTTGAGCAGACATCCAAAATGATGCGTAAAGTGCAACAAATGAGCGGAAAACGTCGTTAATGAGCGAGGAAAAAACATATCAACCCAAGTGGGAGGAACGCAAGAGCGGAAAACGTCGCCACCATCATCATAGTGATAAACCATGGCGCTCATCTACCCATACCAACACATGGGGCGGATGGATGAAGTTGAAGGACAAGCAGGCTTACTACGGCTTGATGTTCATTGTGATTGTCGGCCTGGCTTTCGGAGCCTACAAGCTGGTCATGCTTTTTGTCGATGAGTTCCGGGCCATGCCCATGGATGATCCGAAAACGGAGATGCGTGTGGATGAACTGGATATACACCATGTTGACAAACAGGAGGCGCTGCTGTTAGGAGACAGCCTCGCGCAGACCTATCAGCTTGATAGCATAAAGCGCGTGCATACCACATGGCATCACGTCTACCGGCCGCCTCGCCGCGAGAAACAGTGGTACATCACCAAGCGCGAATGGAAAGATATTTGGCGGAACATGAAGCGCTGGAAGCAGGCAAGGAAGAACGACGAGAAGATGAACCGGCAGACGAAAGAGCAGGACAACCGTTCTGAAGAATGAATATAAAGCATTGACCGGATGATATTAGACGGAAAAAAGATAGCAGCCGATATTCGCGCAGAACTGCGGGAACAGGTAGCGGCACTGACGGCCAAAGGACTTCGTCCGCCCAAACTGGCGGTCGTCTTGGTAGGCGATAATCCTGCCAGCGTGACCTATGTCAACAATAAACTCAAAGCCTGTGCCGAAGTGGGCATCGAGGCGGTGCGTATCTCCTATGCCTCCTCTATCACGGAGCAGACCCTCCTCACGGAAGTACAGCGCCTGAATAACGATCCGTCTATTGATGGATTCATCGTCCAACTCCCGCTGCCGGAACATATAGCGGAGACCACTGTCCTTTCTGCGATTGACTATCGCAAGGATGTCGACGGCCTCACCCCGGAGAATGTGGGACGTACCGTCCAAGGCCTGCCTTCTCTCGTCAGCGCCACGCCACGCGGTATACGCGAACTGCTGGCGCGCTATGGCATCCGTACCGAAGGCAAACATGTGGTGGTCATCGGACGCTCGAACATCGTAGGCAAACCCATTGCCATGCTCCTCATGCAGCGGCCTTACTTGAGCCTGCCGAAAATGAGTGCAGCGTCCTTGGGGGATGCTACGGTCACCGTATGCCATTCGAAGACGCAGAACCTCCCGGCTATATGCCGTACTGCTGACATCATCATCGTCGCCGCCGGTTCACCCAGACTGCTTACAGCCGACATGGTCAAGGAAGGTGCCGTCGTCATTGACGTTGGCATCAATCGTGTGGAGATAGCCGATAGCCGACAGCCATCAGCCAAAACCTATAAACTCGTTGGCGATGTTGATTTTGAAAACGTAGCGCCGAAAGCCTCCTATATAACCCCTGTTCCCGGAGGCGTCGGTCCCATGACCATCGTCAGCCTCCTGCAAAATGTGGTGCAGGCCTATAAGGACCGCTGCGCTGAAAGACCGCTGCATTAAACAACAAAGATTAAAATGATTCAACCGTTTGTATGAAGTCTTTACTCCTTGTCACTTCAGTGAGTGAAACGAACGGTTTTTTTTGTCTGAAGAAAATGGATATCTTATCAAAAATAGAAGGCCTCGAAGCCAAGTTCCACGAAATATCACTCCTCATCACGGACCCGTCTGTGATAGCCGACCAGGCGCGCTATGTGCGCCTCAATCGCGACTACCACGATTTGGAGCGTGTGCTCGAAGTGGCGGCCAGGTATAAGAAAGCCGTGACGGACCTGCAGGACGCCAAAGATCTCTTCTTCAACGAGTCCGACCCGGAGATGAAAGAGATGGCGAAAGCGGAGATAGATGAACTGGAACCGCATATTCCCAAACTGGAAGAGGAACTCAAACTGCAATTGCTGCCGCAGGATCCCGAGGATGGCAAGAACGTCGTCATGGAGATTCGTGGCGGTACAGGAGGCGACGAAGCGGCTATCTTTGCCGGAGACCTCTTCCGTATGTATTGCAAGTATTTTGAGATCAAAGGCTTCAAGTATACTATATCGTCCTTTACGGAAGGTGCTTCCGGCGGTTACAAGGAGATCATCTTCAACGTCACCGGCCAGAATGTCTATGGCACGCTCAAGTATGAGAGTGGGGTGCACCGCGTACAGCGTGTGCCTGTGACCGAGACACAGGGACGTGTACATACCTCGGCTGCCACCGTGGCCGTACTGCCCGAAGCGGATGAGTTCGAAGTGCATATCAACGAAGGTGAGATCAAGTGGGAGACTTTCCGTTCCGGTGGTGCCGGAGGACAGAACGTCAACAAGGTTGAGTCTGGTGTACGTCTCCGTTATAACTGGCGCAATCCCAATACAGGCGAAGTGCAGGAAATACTCATCGAGTGTACCGAGACGCGTGACCAGCCTAAGAACAAGGAACGCGCGCTCTCGCGCCTGCGTACGCAGATATATGATAAGGAGCACCAGAAATACATCGACGATATCGCCGCACGGCGTAAGACCATGGTCTCCACCGGTGACCGTAGTGCCAAGATCCGCACATACAATTATCCGCAGGGGCGCATCACCGACCATCGTATAGGCTATACAGTCTATAACCTCGCCGCCTTCATGGACGGTGACATCCAAGGCGTCATCGATGCCCTCCAGGTTGCCGAGAACGCCGAACGCCTCAAAGAATCCGAACTCTAAATCATAAAAGGATTGACGATTGGACAATTGACGAGTGGACGAATGATTGTTCTATTGACATCAATTGTACAATTTATTTAAATAAGACAATAAATCGTTAAATCGTAAATCGTCAAATCGTCAATTAAAAAGGATCGTCCAATCGTCAATAAATAGTCCAATCGTCAATCGTCCAATCGTCAATTAACAAGGTGTACCTCTTTTACTGTCCCGACATAGAAACCCGCCAGACGCTCTCGGAAGAAGAGAGCGCGCACTGCGTGCGGGTGTTGCGGTATTCCGTCGGTGATGATATTCTCATTACGGACGGACGCGGAACGACCTACACGGCGCGTATCACCAATCCGCATCCCAAACATTGTGATTTTGAGATCATCTCCCGCGAGAAACAGGAGAAGCACCACGCTTTCCATTTGCACATTGCCATCGCGCCGACCAAGAACATAGAGCGCATGGAGTGGGCGATAGAGAAATGTGTGGAGATCGGCGTGGATGAGATAACACCTTTGCTGTGCCGCTTCTCGGAACGCAAACAACTGCGCACTGACCGCCTGGAGAAAATCATCCTCTCCGCCGCCAAGCAATCCCTCACCCCTTATCTGCCGGTGCTGCATGAACTCACGCCTTACGACGAGTTTATCCGGAGACAAAACCAGGGTCAACGCTTCATCGCCCATTGTTACAAAGAGGACAAGCGCGTGCTCAAAAACGAGATAGAGCAGGGAAGGGCTGTCTTGGTTCTCATCGGACCCGAAGGCGATTTCAGCGAACAGGAGATCAGGGATGCTCTCGCACTCGGCTTCATTCCCGTTAGCCTCGGGAACAGCCGACTACGTACGGAAACAGCCGCCGTTGTCGCTTGCCACACCGCCGTGTTGATCAATGAATAAATCATAAAAGGATTGACGATTGGACAATTGACGAGTGGACGAATGATTGTTCTATTGACATCAATTGTACAATTTATTTAAATAAGACAATAAATCGTTAAATCGTAAATCGTCAAATCGTCAATTAAAAAGGATCGTTAAATCGTAAATCGTCCAATCGTCAATGAATATTGATGTCGATATATTGCTATGGATTAACGGCCATTACGCGGATTGGCTGGACTCCTTCATGTGGACAGTGAGCCGGGCCAATACATGGATTGCTCTCTATGTGTTGCTGGTCGGATTGGTCATATGGCGTTTCCGCAACTGGCAGACGGTGTTCTTCATCCTCATGGCGTTCGGCGTGGCGGTCGGGCTGAGCGATTACACGTGCAGCGGTATTCTCAAACCTCTGGTATGCCGCTGGCGGCCGACACACGAACCCGGCATTGACCCGCTGCATTATGTGTTCGGCTATCGCGGCGGATTATATGGTTTCTGCAGTTCCCATGCGGCGAACACCATGGCGGTCGCCTTGCTGTTCTGTCTGCTGTTCCGCAATAAAATAGCCACCGCAGGCTTGATGACCTGGGTGGCGTTGAATTGCTATAGCCGGATGTATCTCGGGGCGCATTACCCCAGCGATATAGTGGCGGGATTGCTTATTGGGGCGTCGTTTGCGACTCTGGCATATCTGGCCCTTCGGCGCTGGGTGCTGCCTTCGCCGGACCCATCCGGTTGGCACCATGCGGACGACGGGGCTGCTCAACCGGGTGGTTCATAAAGCGGTTGAACTCCTCGGGAGTCAGCAGCTGCTGCAGCTCGGAATGGATAGCATGCATACGTTCCATGTTCTGCGCACGGGTCAGACCCTGATGACGGATGCGGGCGTACTTGAGATGCATGCGGAACAGGGTGTCTATGCGGGACGAATCCATGATGCCCAACTCGCGAACCAGACGAGTGGTCTGCTTCGAGGCTTCCTCCTCAGGAGTGCGTTGGGGACGGTCGGACATGGCCTCTTGGGACCACATACTTCCAGCCGCTATGGCTGCCAATAGAAATAGAGATAAACGTTTAATCATAAGTACTGCTAATCTGGTATATCCGTAAAATCAGGAATATCTGGAATTTAACCAACAAGAATCATGCCAAACAACGCATTGAAGATAGCCACACGCCTTTATTTTTCGCAAAGCGGCAAGGAGCGCCATTCGCGCCCTGCTGTCCGGGTGGCGTTGGCCGGTATGATTGTCGGCGTCATGGTCATGATTATGACCGTATGTATCGTGGTGGGATTCAAGCAGACCATCACAGCCAAGATTGCTGGTTTCGGTGCGCACATACAGGTTGTTTCTTTTGATAATAACAATACCTTTGATCTCCAGCCTATAGAGGTGTCGGACTCGCTTCTGACGCAGTTGGGCGCGTACCCGCATGTCCTTTCTGCGGCGCCGTTCATCACCAAGCCCGGTATGCTCAAGACCGATTCTTCGTTCCATGGCATGGTCCTCAAAGGGACCGATTACTGGTCTTTCTTTTCGCGCAATATGGTCGAAGGAAAGCTTCCTTCTGCGCCGCAGGAGGCGCTGGTCTCCTCCTCCGTGGCACGCCGGATGTGCCTGAATATTGGCGACGCGGTGGCGGCCTATTTTGTGGATGACACGGAGGTACGCGCACGCCGTTTTACCATCACCGGATTGTACGACACGGGCTTCTCGCAGTACGACGATCTTTTTATTATTGTGCCGCTGCAAACGGCGCGAAGGCTGCAATCGTGGGACGCAAATGTCTATTCGGGCGTCGAAATACTCCTGGATGACTTGTCAAACCTCGACGAGGTGGCGGACGAAATATACTTCGCTACAATGCACCGGATGGATGAAAACGGATATCATGTCTACTATGTGCAGACCCTCCGCGAACAGAACCCGGCGATCTTTGCCTGGCTCGATCTGCTGGACATGAATGTGATTGTGATCATCGTGCTCATGCTCTTGGTGGCGGGCTTCAATATTGTTTCCGGCCTTGTCATCCTTATCCTTGAGAGCGTGCAACTCATCGGTACCCTCAAAGCCCTGGGCGCGGATAACCGTTTTGTGCGGCGTATCTTCATCACCCAGGCGGCTATGCTGATCGGCAAAGGAGTGCTATGGGGAAACATCCTTGGTCTGGGATTGGCGGCGTTGCAGTATGCCACACATGTAGTCCCGCTGGAGGCTGCAACGTATTACGTCAACCATGTGCCCGTGGCGTTTGCTTGGGGATGGCTGCTGGCCGTCAACGGGCTGACCATCGGCGTGTCCCTGCTCATCCTCCTGCTGCCCTCTATGACCATTGCGCGTATCAGTCCCGCAAGAGTGATGCACTTTGAGTAAAATGAAAAATAAGATGAAAAATGAAACTTCAGACGCCTGTTGACAGTGTTTCTTCTCCCTGGAAGATTGGATATGATCACAGAGTGCTCATGTTAGGTTCGTGTTTCGTGGATGCGATAGCGCGGAAGATGGGGGAGTACTATTTCCGCGTGGTCTCCAATCCCACCGGCACGCTTTATAACCCGGTCTCTGTCGCTCGTCATATCGACTTGCTGGAGGATGCGGATGTAGCGGTTGTCACGTTCGGTACCGCGTGGGTCTATGAGGACAAGGCTACGGGGCTGGTGGTCGATAACTGCCGGAAGCGGCCGGCTTCGGATTTCATTCGACGCCGTCTGACGGTCGAGGACATCGTCACGCTCTGGCAACCCATCCTCGAGCGGTACAAGGATAAGCGTTTTCTCTTCACGGTCTCGCCCATCCGTCATGTCAAGGACGGCCTGCACGAGAACCAACTATCCAAAGCCATCCTCTTACTGGCCGTCGAAGCATTGACCCAAAGGCCCAATTGCCTGTATTTTCCTTCCTACGAAATATTGCTTGACGAACTGCGCGACTACCGCTTCTACGCGGACGACCTCGTCCATCCCTCCACCATGGCGGTCAGTTATATATGGGAGCGGTTCACGGACACTTTCTTCACGCCGCAGACCCGTTTGGAGATGGACACGCTGCACAGCCTCTGGCTTGACCGCCATCACACGCTTTTACATCCGGATACGCCCGAAGCACAGGCTTTCCTCCGCCACGTGGAGGACAAAGCGGCCCAACTGGCCCGGCGCTATCCCGGCCTGCCACTAACGAACGAATAAAAAACATACGACCATGAAAATACAATTCCTCGGCGCTACACGCGAAGTAACCGGTAGCAAACATCTCATCACCACGGACAGCGGACACACCATTCTGCTGGACTGCGGTATGTATCAAGGTAAAGGCATGGAGACGGATGCCGCCAACCGCGAACTGGGTTTTGATCCGGCACGACTGGACTGTGTCGTGCTCAGCCATGCGCACATCGACCATTCGGGGCTCATACCTTACATCGTCAAAATGGGCTTCAAGGGCGATATCTATTGCACGCCCGCCACGCGCGACCTATGCGCCTTGATGCTCACCGACACGGCCTTTATACAGGAGCAGGATGTGCGGACCTATAACAAGAAGATAGACAAGCAGAACCCGCATAAGGAGAAAGGAAAGAAATACAAGGTCGAGCCGCTCTATAACCAGCAGGATGTCAATCGTGCCATGAAGCATTTCGTGACCTATAGTTACGACCGCCGCTTCCGTCTTTTCGACGATGTGCTGCTTACCTTCACCAACTCCGGTCACATGCTCGGCGGTGCCATCTGCTCCCTGGAGATCTATGAGGAAGACAAAATACAGAATACAGACCGCTACTCTGTCAGTGAGCGAAGCGAGCGGTCTGTCAGTGAAAACGGTCTTTCTGGCGAAGCCGGTCTTTCTGCGCAGCGGTCTGTCAAACGTTGGAAACGTTTGACTTACACCGGTGATGTCGGCCGCAGGCATTGTCATATATTGCCGCCGCCGCAACTCTTCCCGCAGTGTGACTACCTCATCTGCGAATCCACCTACGGCGACCGGCTGCACGACGAGGAAATGGTGACCGAAGAGCAACTCCTCGGTATCGTGGAGGACACCTGTGTCTATCGCAAAGGACAACTGCTCATCCCGTCTTTCTCGGTCGGACGTACGCAGGAGATCGTCTATGTGCTCAACCAGCTCTATAACGACGGCCGACTGCCGCATATACCTGTCTATGTCGATTCGCCCATGTCCACCAACGCCACACAGATCTTCCGTATGTACCCGGATGAGTTGAGTGAAGAAGTACGCGACACGATGCAGTTCGACCCGGACCCCTTCGGCTTCAACACGCTCCGTTATATCACCGATATCAGTGAATCCAAAGCGCTCAACCATAAAGACGAACCGGCCATCATCATCTCCGCCAGCGGCATGTTGGAGGCGGGACGTATCAAGCACCATGTAGCGAACCATATATCCGATCCGCGCTGCACTATCCTCATCGTCGGCTATTGCGAACCCACTACGCTGGGCGCACGTATACAGCAACCCGGATTGCAATGGATTTCCATTTTCGGATTGGACCGCCGCATCAAGGCGCAGATCACCAAGATAGAAGGATTCTCCGGGCACGGCGATTACAAGGAGATGATTGATTACTTCACGCGCAGCCTGCAGGCGGACAAAGTGCAGCGCGTCTTTGTCGTACATGGCGAAACGACGGCGGCTGAGACCTATAAGACCCACCTCGAAGAGGCCGGTTTCAAACACGTGGCTGTGCCCGAGAAAGGGGAGACGGTAGAACTGTAAAAAAAGATTCGGGAGCCGTGTGGCTCCCGAGTCGGGTAGGCGAGATTCGAACTCACGACCTCCTGCTCCCAAAGCAGGCATTCTAACCGGGCTGAACTACTACCCGTTTTTGCCCCCGCAAAATGGGTAGTAAATCGACAGAATGAAATGGCTGAGAACTACTACCCGTTTTTGCTCCCGCAAAATGGGTCCGACCCGTTTTGTGGTTTTTCAAAAGCGGCGACAAAGGTACTGCTTTTTTTTGACATGACCAAACTTTTGATGAAAAAAATGCAATATAAGGCTATTTTTATTGATATTGATGATACCTTGCTCGACTACATCCCCTGTTGTCGGGAGGCTTTTGATGCCGCACTGGACGCTCTTACAGCGCAGCGGTCCTGCAGCAACGCGGTCCTGCAGCGCAGCGCTCCTACAAGCGAAGCCGATCTCCTTTTTGACTTGTTCTTCTCCATCTCCGGCCGCTTGTTCTCCGAGGCCAAACGCGGTCTGCACACCATCGCCGAGGTCATGGAACTCTATCCGGCGGAGTTCATTGAGCGCTCCGGATTGGCTCAAGGACTGACTGTTGACGAACAGAACCGGATGACCGATACGTTCAAACATGCCTTCCGTGCGGCATGGGGAAAGACCCATGCGCTGGTACCGGATGCACGGGAGACGCTGGATGCCTTGCGCGCCAAGGGCTATCGCCTTTTTGCGGCGTCTAACAGCTTCGGTCATCTACAGCGCAGCCGTCTGGAACAGGCGGGGCTGCTCCATTATTTCGAAGATACGTATATCTCTATGGATATCGGGTTTGACAAGCCGGACAGACGCTATTACGAAGAGACGCTCCGCCGTTGCGGTCTGCTGCCGCATGAAGTGCTGATGGTAGGGGATAGCATGACCACGGATGTTCTGGGTGCCATGAATGCCGGCCTTTCTGCCGTCTATTTCAACCGCCGCAACGAACCCCTTCCTCTGCTTCCCCCGGAGCACGCCTCTCTCACGGTCATCACCTCCCTCACCGCCTTGCTGCAAATCCTCTGATTATTGTAGACCGCTTTCGACGACGGTCTATTGTCTTTTGTCTTTCTACTTTGAGTGAACGTAGTGAACGGTCTTTGAGTGAAGCGGTCTTTGAGGCCTCCGGCCGGTCTACAAAAAAAAGTGTCCTTCGTGAGGTGACCCCAAAAAGTTGGACGGATTATTAAATCTATTTGACTTGATTTTGAAAGTGAGTTCGGTATTGTACCGGGCTCATTTTCAATTTTAGTTTGATACGTTCGTTGTTGTAGTACCGGATAT
>Ga0265298_10000690_pt1 | contig 49340 bp, 44 predicted proteins | sample AusTroGonzalo_MG_3_FD_193486 | JGI IMG/M metagenome (GOLD analysis project Ga0265298, IMG submission 193486) | Bovine rumen microbial communities from tropical cattle in Woodstock, Queensland, Australia - Gonzalo_01 | ecosystem: Host-associated > Mammals > Digestive system > Stomach > Rumen ...
TGACCCGACTCAAAGTCTTCGCCGGTGCCGAACACACCCACGCCGCGCAGAAGCCGGTCGAGATCAAGCTCTAAGGAGGATTTTCAGAAATGGCTACCAAGAAGGCAATTTCCGCTGGAACCGGCCGCCGCAAGACTGCGACAGCCCGCGTCAACCTCGTCGAGGGAACGGGCGTATGGACGGTCAACAAGGTCGCGCTCGAGGACTACATCCAGAGCGAGGCTCTCCGCGACTATCTCAAGCAGCCCGTCGCCATCAGCGGCTATGACATGACCAAGGTCGATGTTGTCGCGTTCGCCAAGGGCGGCGGTATCGCCGGCCAGGCAGGCGCAATCCGCCACGGCCTTGCCCGTGCTCTCGTCGAGGCCGACGAGTCCACCCGCGCGGCCCTCAAGAAGGCCGGCTGCATGACGCGCGACAGCCGCATGAAGGAGCGCAAGAAGCCCGGTCAGCCCGGTGCCCGCAAGCGCTTCCAGTTCTCGAAGCGCTAATCGCGATGGCGTTTGGCTTTCTCAAGAAGATCGCCCAGCTGCTCACGGGCAAGAAGCCCGTGGAGCAGCGCAAGAAGCAGGGCGGGAAGCCCCAGCATGGCAAGGGCGGCAGGGGTCGCAACAACAAGGGCGACCGCCAGCAGAAGCCGCAGAGGCAGGGGCAGCAGCCCCAGAAGCAGCAGCGCGGCGCGGGCGAACCGCGCAGCGACCAGCAGAAGCGCGGCGATCGCCAGCAGAGGAACAACCAGCAGCGCAACGACCGCCATGCGGGCGACCGCAGGGGCGGTCCTGGCCGGGATCGCGGAAGGCGCGGTCCCGCGCCCGTCAACACAGCGGCGGACCAGGTACGTCCAGGTGGCGTGGTCTCCGAAGAGGAGATGAAGGCTCGCAAGGCCGCGCACGAGGCGTGGTCGATGGATTCCTTCGTTGTCGACCCAGTGGAGGGCAAGAAGCGCTTCCACGATTTCGACCTTCCCTCCGAGGTGATGCACGGAATCGCCGACCTCGGCTTCAAGTATTGCACCGAGATACAGGCCCTGTCGCTCGAGCAGGCTCTCGCCGGCAAGAACATCGCCGGCAAGGCCCAGACCGGCAGCGGAAAGACCGCGGCGTTTCTGGTCGCGATCCTTACGCGCTACCTCCGTACGCCTGAGCATCGCGCCAAGGCCGGCGGAACTCCCCGCGCCCTCGTGATCGCCCCGACCCGCGAGCTTGTGATCCAGATCTGCAAGGATGCCGACGCGATCGGCAAGTACTGCGGCCTTAGGTCTCTCGCGATCTACGGCGGCATGGACTACGACCGCCAGCGCAAGGAAGTCCTCGACGCTCCAGTCGATCTTCTCGTCGCCACGCCCGGGCGTCTCCTCGACTTTGTGAAGTCTCACGTCATAAACCTCTCCAATGTGGATACGCTCGTGATCGACGAGGCCGACAGGATGCTCGACATGGGCTTCATCCCTGACGTGCGCCGCATAATGAGCTATCTGCCGCCCAAGGACAGGCGTGCGACGATGCTCTATTCCGCGACGCTGAACGATACGGTCATGCGTCTTGCGATGAACTGGATGGAGGAGCCCTACAAGGCAGAGGTCGAGAGCGAGACGAACGCCACCGACACGGTAAGGCAGGTCGTGTACATCGTACGCTCCGCCGACAAGTTCAAGGTCCTCTACAACCATATCGCCCTCCACCCCGCGGCTCGCACGATCGTCTTCTGCAACCGCAAGTCGACCACCGAGGACGTCTACGAATCGCTGAAGATCCGCGGCGTCGCCGTCGAGATGCTCTCGGGTGACGTCAACCAGAACAAGCGACTCAAGGTTCTCGACGCCTTCAGGGACGGCGAGATCAGGATCGTCGTCGCGACTGACGTCGCCGGACGCGGAATCCACGTCGACGACATAGAGTACGTGATCAACTTCGACTTCCCCTACGAGGCCGAGGACTACGTCCACCGTATCGGCCGGACAGGCCGCGCGGGCAACACCGGGATTGCGATCAGCTTCGCCGACGAAGACGAATCGTTCGCCATTCCCGAGATCGAGGAGTACATCAAGGAGCCCCTCAAGTGCACGATGATCCAGGAGGACGACCCTCTGCTCAAGCCGATACCGCCCCGCGGTTCGAAGCTCGGCGAGGTTGACGAGTCGGCCGCCGCGGCAGTCGATGCGCGCGAGGCCGTAGGCGAGGAGCAGAAGGCCGCCGCCGCCGCGATGACCGGCGTCGCCGCCGCCGCGAACGCCGTCACGGGAACGGGCGCCCCGGCGATTCTCAGGGAGGATCATCCCGTGAGGGAGCTTCCGAAGTTCGAGCATGCGCTTGACGAAAAGTCGCCGCCGCCGGACGAGAGCGATATCTACTCCAAGCCTGTGGAGCAGACTGCCAAGACCGAGGAATTCACCATCTAGACGTCAGAATCAACGGCATGAAGCTATCTGTTGTCATAACGACAAGGAACGAGGCGGCGAATATCGCCGCCTGCGTTCGTTCATTCGAGACCGCCGTGAAGCGCGGCGATGTCGAGGTGATCGTGGTGGACAACGCTTCCGACGACGACACAAAGGCGATCGCCGCCTCGCTCGGAGCGACCGTCTACGACAAGGGGCCGGAGCGCAGCGCGCAACGCAACCTCGGCTGGCTGAGGGCGAAGGGCGAGTGGGTGCTGATCCTCGATGCCGATATGATAATCCCCCCGGAGACGGTCGAGGAGATCCTCTCCATCGACGCTGGAGACGCATACTGGGTGCCCGAGGTCCGCACCGGCGGCGGGATACGCGTCAAGGCGCGCAACTTTGAGCGCAGTTTCTACGACGGAACCTGCATTGACGCACTGCGGCTCTTTCGCCGCACCGTCCTGGAGAAGACGGGCGGATACGACGAAAATCTGATTGCCGGGCCCGAAGACTGGGAGCTCGACATTCGTGTCCTCGCGACCGGGGCGAAGTGTGCGGTCCTCAAGCACAATCTGATACACAACGAGAAGCGCCTCACGTTCAGGCGCATGCTCGAGAAGAAGGCCTACTACACCAGGAGCTTTGCCGCCTATCAGGCGAAGTGGAAGGGGCATCCGGCCGTCCGTCGCCAGTTTTCGCCGTTCTACCGTTTCATAGGCGTCTTCGTCGAGAAAGGCAAGTGGCGAAAGGTGTTGCGCCATCCGATCCTGTTTGCCGTGATGATGTTCGAGCGTGTGGCGGTGGGCTTCGTCTATCTTGCGAGGAGGCGGGGCTAGTGGCCGACGGCGACTATGAGCGTCGCGGGCCGAGAGACTCCGAGCTCAAGCGTCTCGGGCGTCTCCTTGCGGACGTGCGCTTGAATTGCTATAATCAAAAATCGCAAACGGAGAAGGAACATGAAGAAGGCTCTGATAACAGGAATCACGGGACAGGACGGAAGCTACCTTGCTGAGCTGCTGCTCGACAAGGGCTACGAGGTCCATGGCATAATCCGGCGCTCGAGCTCGTTCAACACAGGGCGAATCGACCATCTCTACGAGGACCCTCACGTAAACGGCGTGAGGCTCTTCCTGCACTACGGCGACCTTGGCGACAGCTCCAACCTGATGCGAATCGTCCACGAGATTGCGCCCGACGAGGTCTACAACCTTGCGGCCCAGAGCCACGTTCGCGTCTCCTTCGACTCCCCTGAGTTCACGGGCGACGTGGACGCGCTGGGGACGATGCGCCTACTTGAGGCGATACGCCTTACAGGAGTGAAGACGCGCTTCTACCAGGCGTCCACGAGCGAGCTTTTCGGCAAGGTGCAGGAGGTCCCCCAGAAGGAGACGACTCCGTTCTATCCGCGCTCGCCCTACGGCGTCGCCAAGCTCTACTCGTTCTGGGCGGTGAAGAACTACCGCGAGGCGTACGGCCTTCACGCATCGAACGGAATCCTCTTCAACCACGAGTCTCCGCGCCGCGGCGAGACTTTCGTGACGCGGAAGATCACGCGAGCCGCGAGCCGGATAAAGCTTGGGCTTCAGAGCGAACTCTTCATGGGTAACGTCAATTCGCTCCGCGACTGGGGATTCGCCGGCGACTATGTGGAGGGAATGTGGCGCATGCTCCAGCAGGATAACCCCGACGACTATGTCCTCGCGACGGGCGAGATGCACAGCGTCAAGGAGTTCCTCGCCGAGGCCTTCGGCTACGTAGGGCTCGACTGGGAGAAGTATACGCGCCATGACAGCAGGTACGAGCGCCCGAGCGAAGTCGATCAGCTGCTTGGCGATGCGTCGAAGGCCAGGAGGACGCTCGGCTGGGAGCCGAAGGTGACTTTCAAGGGGCTGGTCAGGATGATGATGGATGCCGACATGAAGCTTGCCGAGAAGGAGCTTAAGCTCAGGGACTGATATGGAAAAGACCTCCAGGATATACGTTGCCGGACACCGCGGGATGGTCGGCTCTGCGATCTGCAGGGCGCTCAAGGCCGACGGATTCGAGAATGTCTTGACCCGCACCCATTCCGAGCTTGACCTGCTGGATCCTCGCGCCGTACGCGAGTTCTACGAGAGCGAGAAGCCTGATGTCGCCGTCATAGCGGCGGCTCGTGTAGGAGGGATCGGAGCGAACTCCGCGGCCAACTCCCTCTTTCTCTACGAAAACGAGATGATTGCGCTGAATACGGTCTGGGCAGCCGCGGAGACTGGCGTAAAGAGGCTTCTTTTCCTCGGGTCGACCTGCATCTATCCGCGAATGGCGCCCCAGCCGATACCGGAGTCGGCGCTTCTGACGTCGGAGCTCGAGAAGACGAACGAGGGGTATGCGCTCGCGAAGATATCGGGATTGAAGCTTTGCGAGTTTCTCCGCAGGGAGAGGGGGCTTCTCTACCATTCGCTGATGCCGACGAACCTCTACGGGCCAGGCGACAACTACGATATCGTCCATGGCCACGTACTCCCTACGATGATACGGAAGTTCGAGACGGCGCGCCTTGAAAACCATCCTACTGTGCAGCTGTGGGGATCGGGGTCGCCTTTGAGGGAGTTCCTTCACGTTGACGATCTTGCGTCAGCGTGCCTTTTCCTTCTGGGGATGGACAACCCGCCAGACCTTGTCAACGTCGGCTCCGGGCGCGAGGTTACCATACGCCAGCTTGCCGAGATGATCAAGGAGGCGACGGGCTGCAGGTCCTTCATCGACTGGGATCGCTCCAAGCCCGACGGCACTCCTAGGAAGCTCTGCGATACGTCTCTCATACGCCTGCTTGGCTGGCGGCCCAAGATCGATCTTGCCACCGGCATCCGTCGCACGGTCGACGAGTATCGCCGCGAACTTGCGGCGGGCACGATAAGGCTATGACCGATTTCTCGAAACTTCTCAACCCGGAGCAGTGCGCGGCAGCGACGTCGGGCGACGGGCCGCTTCTCGTCCTGGCCGCGGCCGGGACCGGCAAGACGCGCACGCTCGTCCATCGCGTGGCGTACCTTGTCGAGCAGGGCGTCGACCCGAGCCGCATCCTTCTTCTGACGTTCACGAACCGCGCGGCGAGGGAGATGCTCGAGCGAGCCGAAAAGGTCGTGGGACCTGCCGTGTCGACCATATGGTCCGGGACCTTCCACTCGATATGCGCGCGGCTTCTGAGGCGGTACGGGAGCGCGATAGGCTACCCTCCAGGCTTCCAGATACTCGACGAGGACGACCAGAAGAGGCTTATCGGCGAGATCATTAAGGCGACCGTGACGAACACAAAGGACTTTCCGAAAAAGGACGTCGTCGCGAAAATGATATCCGAGGCGGCGAACGAGGACATCCCGGTCGTCCAGGTTGCCGGACGATGGCAGCTCAAGGCGACCGGCTTCGAGCCCGAGGAGATCGAGAAGATCGCCGAGGGGTATGCCGCGCGAAAGCTTGAGCTCAATGCGATGGACTTCGACGACCTTCTCGTGAACGGGCTCAGGCTCCTCAAGACGAGCGGGAGCATACGCGGAATGCTGCAGGAGCATTTCCTCCACGTGCTTGTCGACGAGTATCAGGACACGAACGGCCTCCAGGCGGAATTCACCGACATCCTGGCCGCGCGCCACCGCAACATCATGGCTGTCGGTGACGACTTCCAGTGCATATACACCTGGCGCGGCGCGCAGATAGAGAACATCATGGAGTTCCCGAACCGCTGGGAAGGCTGCCGCATCGTCAAGCTCGAGCGCAACTACAGGAGCGTTCCGGGCGTGCTCGATGTCGCGAACGTCGTCATGAAGGACGCGCCGGGGCAGTTCGAGAAGATGTTGCGCCCTTACCGGGGATCGAACGGCGAAAGGCCCTGGCTCTACCATGTCTACGACGGCCATTCACAGGCGAACGAGATATTCAAGCTCATAAGCGAAGTTCGCGGATATGGCTACCGCCATTCCGATATCGCGGTTCTCTATCGCGGCCACTACCAGTCGATCGACATACAGCTGACGCTTGCGAGGATGGGGGTCCCGTATCGCATAACGAGCGGCATCGGGGTCTTCGAGCAGATACATTCCAAGGATGTCATAGCATATCTCCGGCTTGTCATGGATTCCTCCGACGAGCTTTCCTTCATGCGGGTGGTCCAGCTTCTTCCCGGCGTGGGCGAGAAGACCGCGCGCGGCTACTGGAAGAGGCTTGCCGGAAGGTTCGACGGTTCGCGCAAGGAGGACCGCGACGCTCTCGGCGACATGCTCGGCACGAAGGCGAAGTCAGTCTGGCCGCAGCTCGCGAAGTGCTTCGAATGCGCCGGGGATCATCTTGACGAGGACGAAACGGGCGAACTGATAGAGGACTTCTGCGATCTCTTCTACGAGGACCACCTTAACCGCGAGTGGGAGGAGAAGGATGCCGAGGACCGGCTCGACGACATCAAGGAGCTTGCATCGCAGGTCGCGGGCGATGGCGGCGACCAGACCGGGCGCGAGCGACTTGCGGCGTTTCTCTCCGAGGTGGCGCTGATGACAAACCTTGACGTCCGCCGCAACGACCCTGGCCTCGACAGGGTCACTCTTTCGACGATCCACCAGGCGAAGGGCATGGAGTGGCCTGTCGTGGTGGTGCCATGGCTGGCGGAGGGCATGTTCCCGAGTTCGAAGGCCGTTGACGAGGGCCGTGTCGACGAAGAGCGTCGTCTTTTCTACGTGGTCGTCACGCGCGCCAAGGATCGCCTGTACATGTTCGTTCCGCAGGTGAGGAAGATGCCGGACGGCGGAATGATCCCTCTTGAGAGATCCATGTTCGTGAAAGAGATACCGGATTCGCTCCTTAACGTTCGCCGCGTGCCGAGCTACCCTGATGCTTACTCCCGCGGCGGCTACGGCGGCGGATACGGCGGCGGCTACGGTTCGCGCGGCCATGGCGGCTACGGCAGGTCCGGCGCGCCTTCATACAAGACCACATGGCGGCGTTGAGATGCTTGACTTCCGGAACATATCGGTGCATTACGGCCATCAGGACGTTCTTTCGAACGTGACGTTCCGCGTCAACAAGGGCGACCGCGTCGGTGTGGTCGGCCCGAACGGCAGCGGAAAGTCGACGCTCTTCAAGATAGTGCTCGGCGAGATGTCGACCGACTCGGGCGAGTTGATCGTGGAGTGCAGCCCGCGCATCGGCTGGACGCGGCAGAATCCCGAGCCCGACAGCGAAGGCGAGACTCTTCTCGAGTATTCGGTGCGCGGCGTTCCGGGACTCGCCGAAATGGAAGAGGAGATGCGCGAGCTCGAGCTCGACCTTTCCGATCCTCAGAAGATGAAGCGATATGGCGAGCTTCAGACCCGGTTCGAGCATCTCGGCGGCTACGACATCGAGACTCGCGTCAAGGTCGCCCTCGGAGGGCTAGGCTTTTCCGTCGAGGAGTTCTCGAAACCATTCAAGTCGTTCTCGGGCGGCTGGCGCATGCGTGCCGAGCTTTCGCGCGTTCTCGCATCCAAGCCCGACCTTCTGCTCCTCGACGAGCCGTCCAACTACCTTGACCTTCCTGCCGTAGACTGGCTTCAGAAGTTTCTCAAGGCGTACGACGGGACGTTGATGCTCATATCGCACGACCGCTACCTGCTCCGCACGCTCACTGACATAATTGTGGAGGTCGATGCCGGAACGGCGACGCGCTACGAGGGCGACCTCGACTGGTACATGCGCGAGCGGGAGGTCCGCTACGAGCACCTGAAGGCGGCGAAGGAGAACCAGGACCACCACCGCGAGCAGCTTCAGCGCTTCGTCGACCGGTTTCGCGCCCAGGCGACCAAGGCCGCGCAGGCCCAGAGCCGCCAGAAGCTGATAGACAAGCTTGACGAGGAGAGGATCGTCCTTCCGAAGCGCTATACGAACTCCGGAAGGCTTCGTCTCGCGGAGCCGCCGCCAAGCGGCATAGAGATGTTCCGCTGCGAGAACCTCGAGTTCTCCTACGACGGCGCGAAGAAGGTGCTGGACGGCATATCGTTCAACATAACGCGCGGCGACAAGGTCGCGCTGATCGGCTACAATGGCCTCGGCAAGACGACTTTGATGCGAATAATCGCGGGAACCCGCGAACCGACAGGCGGCAAGGCCGTCCTGGGCCACAATGTGGTTCCCGGGTACCTGAGCCAGGAGTTCGCCGAGACCATCCCGCCGGACGTAAGCGTATACCGGAACGCGAAGAATGTCTGGGACGCGAGAGGCGGCGGACCCGAGAAGAACTTCCGCAACCAGCTCGGGGCCTTCGGCTTCGACGAGAACGACGTCGAAAAGCCGGCGGGTGTCCTCTCGGGCGGCGAAAAGATACGGCTTGCGTTTCTGAGGCTCTTTCTTGCAGCGCCGAACTTCCTCCTCCTGGACGAGCCGACGACCCACCTCGACCTTGACGGACGCCGGCTCCTGCAGGACGCTCTCCAGAAGTACAAGGGAACGATACTCCTCGTCTCGCACGACATCGACTTCGTCCGCGCGGTCGCCACGAGCGTCCTTGAGATCACCCATGACGGGTTGAGGCAGTTCCCCGGCGGCTACGATTACTATTGCGAGAAGAGGGAGGAGACCGTCGGCCGCCGGGCGCCTGCTGTCGAGTCCCGACCAGAGACCGCTTCTTCCCAGCTTTCCAAGAAGGAGCTGAGGCAGCAGCGTGCGGCGGAGCGGGCCAGGCTCGCGCCCAGGATAAAGGAGCTAAAGTCCCGCGTCGAGAAGGCCGAGAAGAAGGTGGACGAGCTTCAGGCGGCGCTCGACGAGGCCTCCGCGGAGCTTTTCAACCCGAAGCCCGACACCAACTTCGAGGAGCTTAACCGCAAGGTGAGGACGCTGCAGTTCGAGATAGACCGCTATACGGCCGATTGGGAGGCCGCCGCGGCGGAGCTGGAGGGATTGGGCAATGAGACAGACTGAAACGCTGGTTGAACTTTACAAGGCGTGCGGAAAGACGTGCGCGACGGCCGAAAGCTGCACAGGAGGCGGCGTCGGCAGCGCCATTACGGCCGTTCCCGGCTCGAGCGCCGTATTCTACGGAGGGGTCGTAAGCTACGACAACTCCGTAAAGGAGAATGTGCTTGGGGTTGACGGAGAGACCCTCAAGACGGTCGGCGCGGTCTCCGCCGAGTGCGCGGCGCAAATGGCCGATGGCGTGCGGAGGCTCATGAAGACGGATGTCGCGGTCAGCGTCACGGGAATCGCCGGACCTGGCGGAGGGAGCGCGGAGAAGCCTGTCGGTCTCGTATGGTTCGGCCTGGCGACGGAGTCTGGCGTAAGGACCGAGAAGGCGATTTTCGCGGGCGATCGCGCCAGGATTCGCGAACACGCCGTGATGCACGCGATCGGCATGCTCACAACTGCGGTATAGTCGTTTTTATGGTATAATATCTGCCATGAGAGCAGATATTATATTCACCACTTTGACGGTCGGTGCACTTGCGGCGTTTGCCGAAGGACCGAGGGGCGATGAATGGCAGGACAACCAGGCCCTTTCCCAAGGTAAAGAGCCTACTCGCGCGGCGTTTGCTCCGTTCTCCACCCTTGAGGGAGCGCTGGGGATATTGCCGCGCTTTTCCGACAGGCAGGTGTCGCTCGACTCCGATACCGCGTGGCGCTTCAACTGGGCAAAGGACCCTTCATCGCGTCCCGTGGATTTCTGGAAGCCTGATTTCGACGTCTCGTCCTGGCCTTCGATCAAGGTCCCGTGCTCGTGGCAGGCCATGGGCGCGAACGGAAAGGGCGGTTGGGGGACTGCGCTGTACACCAACATAAGGTATCCTTTTGCCGTAGACGTCCCGGGAGGATCCAATGTCATGGGCGAGCCCCCGAAGGAATACACGAACTACGAGGCGCGCAACCCTGTCGGCAGCTATCGCCGCGATTTCGATCTTCCTGACGGCTGGGAGGACGATCGCACCTTTCTCAAGTTCGATGGCGTTGACAGCTTCTTCTATCTCTGGGTCAACGGCAGGTACGTCGGCTTTGCGAAGGACAGCCGCTCCCCCGCCGAGTTCGAGGTCACGAAGCTCCTGAGGCCAGGTCGCAACACCGTCGCTCTAGAGGTCTACCGCTACTCTGATGCGAGCTACCTCGAGGACCAGGACATGTTCCGTCTCTCCGGCATCTTCCGCAGCACCTGGCTCGTGAGACGGCCAAAGGACATGATTCGCGACTTCTTCGTCACCGCCGCGCCCGTGAAGGAGGGCGCATACCAGGGCGACTGGCGCGTGACGGTCGAGTGCGACTCGCCTGTGACGGTGTCGCTGTACACGTTCGACGACAAGCTGGTCTCGCGCGGCGACGAAAAGTCGTTCGTCGTCAAGACGCCGAAACTCTGGAGCGCCGAGGAGCCCAACTGCTACAAGATCGTCCTGGGGAACGGAAGCGAGTTCGTCTCTGCCGTCTTCGGCTTCCGCGTAAGCGAGATAAAGGACGGCCGCTACTGGTTCAACGGCAAGAAGATCAAGCTGAAGGGCGCGAACCGCCACGAGACCCATCCGATGTACGGTCACTACGTTCCGCCGGAGACCCACGAGCTTGACGTTCGCGAGCTCAAGGAGGCGAACTGCAATTGCGTCCGCAACTCCCACTACCCTCAGGACGACTACTGGTATTACCTCTGCAACACGAAGGGCCTCTACCTCGTGGACGAGGCTAACGTGGAATCGCACGGCTACGGCTACGGCGAGACGTCCCTTTCCCACCGTCCCGAGTGGACCAAGGCGACCGTCGACCGCAACATGTCGATGGTCGAGCGAAACAAGAACCACCCTTCGATAGTCATATGGAGCATCGGCAACGAGGCCGGCCCCGGCGAGAACTTCGCGGCAGCGGCGGCGGCAATCCGCGCGCGCGACACGACGCGTCCCCTCCACTACGAGCGCGACTGGACCTGTGTCGACATGGATGGCTGCCAGTATCCGAGCGTCGACTGGACCTGGCGCAAGGCCGCCGAAAGCACCTCGCAGAAGCCTTTCTACATCTCGGAGTACGCCCATAACATGGTCAATGCCATGGGCAACCTCAAGGACTATCAGGACGCGATCGAGTCCTCCGATGTGATCCTCGGCGCTACGATCTGGGACTGGGTCGACCAGGGGCTCTATCTCGACAAGGGCGGCAGGCGCATAATCGCCTTCGGCGGCGACTTCGGCGACTTCCCGAACGACGGGCAGTTCGTGATGAACGGATGCGTGCTGTCCGACCGTACGCGCGAGCCGGGCTGGTACGAGATCCGGCACGTCTACCAGAACTGGACGGCGAGCGCCGTCAACGACTTCAAGGACATCGAGCTCAGGAACAAGAACTACTTCATAGACTCGAAGGATGTCACGTGCGCCTGGACCGCATATCGCGACGGGCAGCATGTCGCCGACGGAGAGTTCCCGATGCACGTGTTCAGGAAGGGGCCGCTAGGTCCGTGCGAGACTAAGGTCGTCCCCGCGCCGCCTATCGTGGAGACGCTGCTCGAGCGCGGCGGCGAGGTTTCGCTCAAGGTCAGGTTCATGAAGGGCGGCGTATGCGTGGCGGACGACCAGATCGACTATCCTGCCCGCAGGCTTGATGCCCTGCCGGTCCCGTGCTGCACGCCGAAGATGGCGGCCTCCCCAGGCACGTACACGTTCTCGGCCGATGGCGTGAAGTATGTCTTCAGCCGCTACACCGGTTCGCTAGTGTCCGTGAAGACGGGTTCGCTGTTCGGCAGGGAGTGGCTCAAGTCCCCGATGAAGCTTGACGTGTTCCGTGCTCCAAGCTCCAACGAAGTTCCGTTGGGCGAGGCCTGGGCGGCATGGGGACTTGTCGACATGACGCCCTCGCTCACCTCGTTCTCCGAGCCTGTCGTGTCCGAAGGGGAGATCTCCTTCTCTACGGTCGTCCGCTGGAAGGGTCTGCGCAGCGTGCAGCTCAAGAACTTCGGCGGCGTCAAGGCCAACCTCTTCGACAATGGCGCGATGACAGGCGACCTTGCGTTTGACGTTGTGACGAAGTGGACTGTCCGCGGCGACGGCAAGCTCGTCTGCCAGAGCGAGATAAGGCCCGACGGAATCCGCTTCGAGCTCGCCCGCGTCGGATACCGTTTCGTGTTTGACGTTGACGATCCGCTTGTGCAGTACTACGGAGCGGGCCCCTTCGAGAACTATCGCGACAGGATGTCTGGCGCGTTCCTCGGACGCTATTCCGCCAGGGCCAGGGAGTTCTACTTCCCGTACGCCCGCAACGAGGATTGCGGCAACCATGAGAACGCCCGCGCGGTCGCCTTCGACACCGGCGCGAACTCGCTTTCGTTCGTCTCCACCGGCGTTCCGTTCGCGTTTGGCGTCAATCCGTATTCGCCGACCGAGCTCATCGAGTTCACACACCCGCCGGAGCTCCCTGCCTCGAAGAAGACGGAGTTCGGCATCTACGCCGAGACACGCGGTCTCGGCGGCGCGAGCTGCGGTCCGCCGCCCGTTCCGCGCGACATCCTGGACACCACGCGCGACTATCCGCTTTCGTTCGTCATGGCGCCCGAGACGCTTCTCAAGCCGGTCGCCGTTAAGGATGCCGAGCTGCCCGAGACTACCCGGCGCTCGTTTGCCGCGCTCGTGAGGGTCGTGGGCTGCTCGAGCGCCGAGCCTGGCGAGGGAGATCCCATCAATATCGCCGACGGAGATCCCAATACGTATTGGCACTCGCAGTATGGCGTCACCATGGGCAACTTCCCCCATTCCGTGACGATCGACCTCGGGCGCGATACGGTAGCGAACGGCGTCAGCCTCCTTGGCCGTCAGATCGGGATCAACGGGCGCGTGAAGGACTTTGACTTCGAGGTTTCGAAGGACGGCAGGCAGTGGACCAAGGTCGTCGAGGGCACGCTTGCCAACAGCCCTGCCTGGCAGACGTTCCCCTTCGGTTCGCCTGTGGAGCTTCGCTACTGGCGCTTTACGGCTCTCAATTCCCACTACAAGAACGACTTCGGTTCGATGGCCGAGATACGCCTTGAATCGGAGCAGGAACAATGAATCCGAAAGGAGGATGATGCAATGGCTAAAGTCGATGCAATGTCATTTTTCAAGATTGGCTACGGGCTCTATGTCGTGACTTCAAACGACGGAAAGCGCGACAACGGGATGATCTGCAACGCGATCGTCCAGGTTACGGGCGAGCCGCCGAAGCTTTCGGTCACCATCAACAAGGCGAACTACACGCACGATGTGGTCAAGGAGATGGGCAGGATGAACGTCTGCACGCTCTCCGAGACGGCCCCGTTCTCGGTGTTCGAGAACTTCGGCTTCAGGAGCGGGCGCGACGTCGACAAGTTCGAGTCCGGTGCATTGAGGACCGCGAATGGCCTCGCGGTGCCTGCGAAGGACTGCAACAGCGTCTTTTCGCTCAAGGTGGAGAGCTACACGGATCTCGGCTCGCATGGCATGTTCATCTGCTCTGTCGAGGAGGCGCTCGTCCTTTCGGATGTGCCGACGATGACATACGACTACTATCAGCGGAATGTCAAGCCGAAGCCCCAGCCCGCTCCCGCAGACGGAAGGAAGCGCTGGATCTGCCCGATATGCGGCTATGTGTACGAGGGGGACGGCCAGCCGCCGGCCGACTACCTTTGCCCGCTATGCAAGCATCCGGGCTCGGAGTTCATAGAGGAATAGTCGCATCCGTCACGATGTCGTCCACGAGGGCGTCGTGAGGTTCGATAGGGAGGTCGTCCACGATCTGGAAATCGTGGGCGACTCCTGTTTTTGTCGCGGAGCCCTTTGCTCCGGAGAGGAGCCGGTCGTACCAGCCGCCGCCGTAGCCGAGGCGCGCGCCGCCCATTGTAAAGGCCAGTGCGGGAATGATCCATGCATCGACTTCGGCAGGATTCACGATATCGGCCTCGGCGGGTTCAAGGATTTTCATCGGGCCAGGCCGCAGCTCGCCATCTGACAGTCCCCTTACGCGTGCGAGCTCGTAGGTTTCTCCGTTCCATCTCGGTGCGACTGCTGAAGTCCCGCGGCGTAAAAGGTCGTTTATGAAGGCGGACAGGTCGATTTCCTCCGGTGAGGCAAGGTATACGGCGACAGTGCCCCTGAAATTGCGGCGAATCAGCTTTCCGCAAACGGTTTGAGAAGCTTCTTCGCGCTCATCCGCAGGCAAGGCGCGCCTCAGCGCGCGCATCCGCTTTCTGATCTCCGCCTTCATCTCGACCTTCCCGTCCATTTGCGCGATATTATACCATAAGTCCCCATGCGTTTGAGCGCCTGGATGATGCACGGCAGGGCCTGTCTTGATGCGGTTTGACACATTCGAGACCGATATGGTATACTTTACGGCAAATTTTACCGAATTAGAGATTGTCCATGGCAATAATCCTAGGTCTACCTAAAGGCAGTTTGCAGGAGTCGACGTTCGCTCTCTTCAAGAGGGCGGGCTTCAACGTCTCCTGCTCCAGCCGCAGCTACATACCCTCCATCGACGACGAAGAGATCAAGTGCCGTCTTTTGAGGCCCCAGGAGATGAGCCGCTACGTCGAGCTCGGCCTTCTGGACGCCGGCATCTGCGGATACGACTGGGTCTACGAGAACGGCAGCGACGTGCAGGAGATATGCGAGCTCAACTACTCGAAGGCCACGTCCAATCCCGTGCGCTGGGTCCTTGCCGTTCCGAACGACTCCAGGATAAAGACCGTCAAGGATCTCCAGGGCAAGCGCATCTCCACTGAAGCTGTCGGCCTCGTCAAGCGCTATCTGAAGAAGAACGGCGTAAAGGCCGATGTCGAGTTCAGCTGGGGCGCGACCGAGGTCAAGGCTCCGGAGCTTGTGGACGCTATCGTCGATCTTACGGAGACGGGTTCGTCTCTCAGGGCAAACAACCTCAGGATCGTCGACACCATACTTACCTCGACTACGCGCTTCATAGCGAACAGGACGAGCTGGAAGAACAAGGAGAAGCGCTCGAAGCTCGAGCAGCTCAAGATGCTTCTCACCGGCGCACTGGAGGCCCAGCGCCGTGTCCTTCTCAAGTGCAACGCTCCCGCGAAGTCTCTTGCGAAGATCGTGAAGGTCCTCCCCTCGCTCCATGCGCCGACCGTGAACAAGCTCAATGACGAGAACTGGTTCGCTGTCGAGAGCGTAGTGGAGGAGAAGAAGGTTCGCGACCTCATACCCGCACTTACGGCCGCCGGGGCGACAGGCATCATCGAACTGCCTCTGAACAAGATCATATTCTGAACACGACTAAACAAAACTAACCTAAGGAGAACAAGATGGGTTCCATCAAGAAGAAACGCCGCAAAAAAATGTCCAAGCACAAATACGACAAGCGCATGAAGGCGCAGCGGCACAAGAACAAGTGACGGTCGCGATTCTTGCTGCGGGAGAATTCCCGAAGTGCGGAGGCAGAGCGTGGGAGATTCTCGCGTCCGCCTCCGTCGTTGTTTGCTGCGACAGCGCGGCAGATGCGTACAAACGGCGCATGCGTCGGGAGCCGACGGCCGTCGTCGGCGATCTGGACAGCCTCAAGGGCAGGTTCAGGAACATCGTCAAGGTTCCCTGCCAGGAGACGAACGACCTCGAGAAGGCTGTGGCGTGGTGCAGGGAGCATGGATACGACAGTCCGGTCGTGCTTGGCGCGACGGGTTTCAGGGAGGATCATACGCTAGGCAATGTCTTCCGCGCGCTGAACCTGGGACTTGAAGTCGTAACCAATTACGGCAGGTTCATCCCGCTTGAAGGCAGAAAGACCTTCTCTGTGGATAAAGGCTCGGCGGTTTCGATCTTCGCGCCCGACAGGATGACGCGCATGATGTCGCGCGGCCTGGAATGGCCGCTGGACGGCGTGGAGTTCAAGAACCTCTACTGTGCGACCTTGAACCGCACAACCGCGAAAAGGGTTGTGCTTGAAGCCGACAGGAGGGTCTACGTGTATTTTGCATATCCGAAGGGTGCGGCGAAATGATGAAGCTTTCCCTCGACGGTCTTGAGGTGTGCTGCGTGATCGGCGATCTTCCCGAGGAGCGTACACGGGCACAGAGGCTGCTGGTCGACGCCGTCCTTGAGGTGGATGCCGCTGCGGCGGATACGGATGAGCTCTCGGATACGGTCGACTACGCGGCGCTCGCCGCCGCGATCCGCAGCTCGCTCGTCGACGCGAAGTGCCGCATGATAGAGCGCGCGGCGAAGATCGCCGCGGAGGAATGCCTGAAGGACGGCCGCGTCTTTTCCGCTACGGTCACGATCACGAAGTCCGGCGCCGTAGAGGGGCTTAGGTCCGCCTCCGCCAGCATGACGCTCCGCAGGTGATGGTCGGCTTCTTCGATAGCGGGCTCGGCGGCCTCTGCATTCTTGAAGCCTTCAAGAAGGCGTGCCCGAACGAAAGCACCGTCTATATCGCCGACAGCGCGAATTGCCCGTACGGGAACAAGCCTGCGGAGGAGATAATCCGCCTTGCCGAGGCGAATACCGAAGAGCTCCTGCGGAGAGGCTGCAAGATGGTTGTCGTCGCGTGCAACACCGCTACGGCGGCGGCGATAGACGTCTTGAGGGCGCGTCACGGCGAAGTTCCGTTCATAGGGCTGGAGCCGGCCGTAAAGCCGGCCGCGCTGAAGTCCAGGAGCGGCGTTGTCGGGGTCCTCGCCACGGCCGGCACATTCAACGGGCGCCTCTACCGCGAAACGAAAGCGCGCTTCGCGAAAGGGGTGAACGTCATCGCGTCCGTCGCCGACGAATTCGTGACGCTTGTCGAGAAGGGCGAGACTTCCGGCAGGCGAGCGGAATCCCTGGTCCGCGCGAAGCTCGAGCCGCTGCTGGCGGCGGGAGCGGACCATATAGTCCTCGGATGCACGCATTTCCCGCATCTGAAGCCTCTTATGGAGAAGATCGCCGCAGGGCGCGCCGAGATTGTCGATCCCTCCGAGGCCGTGGCCCGTCAGGCGAGACGCGTCCTCTCGCGACTGGGCCTTCTCTCATCTCCGGCAGCCGCGCCCACCCACGTGTTCATTCGCACGTGACCCGACGCGGGATGCCTTCTCGGGGCTCGGCCTCGGGCGGTATCATAAGCGGGGCGAGAGGCGAGTCGTCGGCGTGCATGGATCGCCACGCGGCGGAATGGATGGGCTTGCCCTGCTCGCGGAACATCGTCTCGAACTCGGTCCACACTTCCTTCGGGCGCGGCATGGGATCCGTGCGCTCGAAGCGCCTGTCCGCGGCAAAGCATTCGCAGACTGTCTCGAAGTACTCCGCGTGATCCGTCGCGAACTCGAGCTTTCCGCCGACCTCCAGACGTTTCCAGAGCGCGTTCAGGAAGAGCGGGCCGAACAGCCTGTGGGAGTGGTGCTTCTTCTTCGGCCACGGGTCGGGGAAGAACACGTATACCGTGCGCGCATGATGCTCGGGAAGGAGATAGTGAAACGTATACAGCGCCTCAAGGCGCAAGATGCGCGCGTTGTCGATGTTCCCGCGGCGACACTTTCCGTCAAAGAGCCTGACACGCTCGAGCATGCGCTCGATTCCGAGAAAGTCGCATTCCGGATGTTCCTTCGCGCGCGCCGTGAGAAACTTCCCCTTGCCGCAGCCGACCTCGATCTCAAGAGGCCGCGAAAGATCGAACTCAAGCGGTTTGCAAGGGTCCGCAACCCTGATTATGTGTTCCATGTCTTCAGTTCCGAAATCTGTCTTTCGTCGATATATGCCTTCATGTCGTCCGGTATGGGCGCCTCGAAGGACATCTTTGCGTTCAGGACCGGGTGCCAAAGCTCGAGCCGCCATGCGTGCAGCATCTGCCTTTCGGGCGGAGGATCGAGCTTCCTGTCGAGAGAAGGCTTTCCGTAGACGGCGTCGCCGACGACAGGGCAGCCCAGCGAAGCCATGTGAACCCTTATCTGGTGGGTGCGCCCCGTCTCTATCCTGCATACGACAAGGCTGACCGGCGACTTTCCTTCCCCGTCCACGACGCGCCACCCGGTCACGGCGCGCTTGCCGTTCCTCTCGACTATGGCCATGCGCTTCCTGTCGGCCGGGTGCCGCCCTATGAGGTTTTCGATCCTGCCTGAGGCCAGCGCCGGACGGCCGCGGCATACGGCGAGGTAGGTCTTCCCGACATGTTCGTGGCTTGCGAATGCGCGCACGAGAGCCTCCATCGCCTTCTGGCTTTTCGCGACGACCATCACGCCGGAGGTGTGCTGGTCGAGACGGTGGACGATTCCGGGCCTCGCGACTCCGCCGATCCCGGAAAGGTCGGGGCAGTGGTGCAGAAGCGCGTTCACGAGAGTGCCGGTGAAGTGGCCCGGAGCCGGATGGACGACCATGCCGGGCGCCTTGTTGAGCACAAGAATGTCGGAGTCTTCAAAAAGGATGTCGAGAGGGATGTCCTCCGGCTCGGGGATGGCCGGGACAGGCGGCGGAATCTCGACCTCGATCTCGTCATCCGGGGAAACCTTCATGCCCGCCTTGCCGGCCACGGCTCCGTTGACCGTCACGTAGCCGCCCTTTACGAGACCCTCGATCCGCGACCGGGAGAAGTCGGGATACCTCTCAAGTATGAGCTTGTCGAGCCTCATTCAGCCGGCGAACCTCCTTGCGGACTCGAGCGTGTTCCAGAGCAGCATCGTTATCGTCATGGGGCCTACGCCTCCCGGAACGGGGGTTATCGCGCCGGCGACCGCTGCGCAGCTTTCGAAATCGGCGTCGCCGACCAGGCGGAAACCCTTTGGCCTGGAGGCGTCGGGAACGCGGTTGACGCCGACGTCGATGACGACCGCGCCTCTCTTCAGCATGTCGCCCCTAAGGGTGTTCGGGTGCCCTGCGGCGACCACGACAATGTCGGCGTCGCGTGTGAAGCGGGCTATGTCCGGGGTGCCGGTGTGGCACAGGGTGACGGTGGCGTTTGTCTCCTTGCGCGAAAGGAGCGCGGCGACGGGCTTGCCGACGATGTTGCTGCGGCCGATCACGACGGCATGCCTGCCGCGCATGTCCATGCCGGAGAACTCTATGAGCTTTATGATGCCGTGGGGCGTGCACGGGAGGAAGCATTTCTCGCCGATCATCATCCGCCCTACGTTCACCGGCGTGAAGCCGTCGACGTCCTTCTCCGGCGCGATCGCGTCTACGACGGCCTTCTCGGAGATGTGCTTCGGCAGCGGCAGCTGCACCAGGATGCCGTGTATCGCCGGGTCGCCGTTCAGGGACTTTACGAGGGAGACGATCTCAGCCTCCGCAGTCTCGGCCGGCAGCCTTATCTCGCGGGAGAGCATCCCGGCCTCGGTGCAGGCCTTTTCCTTTGCGGTGACGTAGCTCACGCTGGCCGGGTTTTCGCCGACGAGGATGACGGCGAGGCCGGGGGTTACGTTCTTCTCGCTCTTGAGCGCGGCGACGCCCGCGGCGATTTCGGCGCGCAGGTTCGCGGCGAGCAGCTTGCCGTCGATAATGTTTGCGTTCATGCCGAGATTATATCATTTTGCCCCGCCGCCGTTCAATGCGGTTGCGATCCCCGACGACAGCCAGGAGCCCGCCGATTATGGTATAATATACCGAAATGAAGATATTGGATGCTGATTACTTCGTGGTCGGCTCGGGCATGGCAGGCCTCATGAGCGCCCTGCACCTCGCCGCCTACGGTAAAGTCGTCGTGGCGACCAAGGGCCGCCTCGCCGACTGCAACACCAATTTCGCCCAGGGCGGCATCTGCTGCGTCATGGACGGCGAAGATTCCTTCGACAAGCACGCGCGCGACACGATGATCGCGGGCGCCTGGCTCGGGAAGTCGCCGGTCGTCCACGAAATCTGCGAGCACGCTCCCGAAGGCATACAGGACCTTATCGACTGCGGCGTGGAGTTCGCCCGCAGGAAGAACGGCGAATGGGACCTCGCCCGCGAGGGCGGCCATTCCGCGCGGCGGATATTCCACGCGGGCGACATAACCGGCGAGCGCTGCGAGTCGGCGATGATAGGGACCGTGAGGAAGCATCGCGACATAACGACTCTTGAGAACACGATCGTGATCGACCTCGTGATGACGAAGCGAATAGGGCTCAAGGGCGAGAACAGATGCATCGGGGCCTACGTGATGGACAAGCCGACCGGCGAGATATTCGCGATCCGCTCGCCCAACACGATCCTCGCCACGGGTGGTTGCGGCAAGGTCTACCTCTACACCTGCAACCCCGACTCGGCCACGGGCGACGGCATCGCTCTCGCCTGGCGCGCCGGCGCGAAGATCGAGAACATGGAGTTCATCCAGTTCCATCCCACATGCCTCTACCATCCCCAGGCGAAGCGGTTCCTGATATCCGAGGCCGTGCGCGGCGAAGGGGCGGTGCTCGTCGACAAGCACGGGCGGGAGTTCATGCACAAGTACGACCCTCGCGGGTCGCTCGCGCCGCGCGACATCGTGGCGCGCTCGATCGACTCCGAGATGAAGCGCACGGGCGACGATTGCATGTTCCTTGACATCCGCTCGAAGGGCCGCAAGTATCTCCATACGAGATTCCCCAACATCTACATGAAGTGCATGGAGTTCGGGATAGACATGGCGAAGGACCTGATCCCGATCGTCCCCGCCGCCCACTATACCTGCGGCGGGATCCAGGCCACCACTGACGGGCGGACGTCGATCCCCGGACTCTCGGCAGTGGGCGAGTGCGCCTCGACGGGTCTCCACGGCGCCAATCGCCTCGCCTCGAACTCCCTGATGGAGGCGGTCGTCTGCGCGCGCCTTACGGCTGCGCGACTCGGGCCGCATCCCGAGAGATGGGGAACGGCGCCGGACATACCCGTGTGGAGGATCGGGAACGCCGTTCCGCCCGATGAGGCCGTGCTCGTGGCGCACATGTGGGACGAGATACGCCGCCTCATGTGGGACTACGTCGGAATCGTCAGGACGAACAAGCGCCTCGACCGCGCCGCCCGCAGGATCAGGACGCTCCGCCGCGAGATCCGCGACTACTATTTCCGCTACCTTGTGACCCCCGATACTCTGGAGCTGAGGAACCTTGCCGTGTGCGCGGAGCTGATCGTGAAGAGCGCCAAGCGTCGTCACGAGTCGAGGGGTCTCCACTATACGCTGGACTATCCCAAGATGTCCAAGAAGCCGCGTCAGACTGTAATAGAAGGATACAAAGGATGAACGACAACATACTTGAAGTTCGCGACCTGAAGGTCTGGTTCCCCGTCAAGAAGGGCGTATTCGCGCGAACGGTCGGCTACGTGAAGGCCGTTGACGGCGTAAGCTTCGACCTGCGCCGCGGCGAAACGCTCGGGGTCGTCGGCGAGTCGGGCTGCGGAAAGTCCACCACGAGCCGCGCGATCCTGATGCTGAACAAGCCATGCGGCGGCACGATAAAGGTGAACGGCGTGGATATCTCGACCTTGGGCGGCAAGGACCTTCTCGAATACCACCGCAAGGTCCAGGTCGTGTTCCAGGACCCCAACGCGAGCCTCAACCCGCGCCATACCATCTGCGATATCGTGACCGAGGGCATGGTCTACCACGGGATCTGCACCAAGGAGGAGCGCGTGGACCGCGCCGTGGAGCTCCTCGAAAGCGTCGGGCTCGACTCGTCCGTCCTCTACCGCTACCCCCACGAGTTCTCTGGCGGGCAGCGCCAGAGGATCTGCATCGCCCGCGCCGTGGCCCTGAAGCCGGAGCTTCTCATCTGCGACGAGGCGGTTTCGGCGCTCGACCTCTCCATCCGCGCTCAGGTCCTGGACCTCCTCGAGGAACTGAAGAGGAAGTACAGCCTGTCCTTCATGTTCATCACGCACGACGTCGGTGTCGTGCAGCATGTGGCCGACCACATCATCGTCATGCACCACGGCAGGATCGTGGAGGAGGGGACTTCGGACGAGGTTCTGAAGAACCCCAAGGAGGCTTACACCCGGCGCTTGATGGCGTCCGTCCCGAAGATCGGGCGTCCTCTCGCCGACATCGATGATGTCGTGGAGTGATCTCAGAAGGGAGAGTCTCGAATGGTTGCGGTCGACAAGGAAAACTGCAAGGGCTGCGGACGGTGTGTCGCGGCGTGTCCCAAGAAGTGCCTTGAGCTCGGCGACGAGCTGAACGCCATGGGCATCAAGTCGGTCAGGTACAAGGGCGAAGGCTGCATCAGCTGCGGAATGTGCTTCTACAACTGTCCCGAGCCGTATGCTCTGAAGGTGGAAAAATGACTAAGTTCGTGAAGAGCAACGAGGCGGTCGTGATGGGAGCCCTCTACGCGGGCTGCGACCTCTATTTCGGATACCCGATAACGCCGGCGAGCGAGATCGCCCACGGCGCGGCGAAGTGGTTCCCGATGCTCGGCCGCACCTTCGTGCAGGCGGAGTGCGAGACGGCGAGCGTCAACATGATGTTCGGCGCGGCGGGAGCCGGCAGGCTTTGCATGACCGCGACGAGCGGCCCCGGCTTCTCGCTGATGCAGGAGGGGATATCCTATCTTGCGGGCGCGGAGCTCCCGGCCGTCGTCGTCGACATAAACCGCGCGGGCCCCGGTCTAGGAAACGTATACCCCGAGCAGAGCGACTACATCCCGGCCGTCAAGGGCGGCGGGCACGGCAGCTACCAGACCTTCACGCTCGCCCCAGCGAGCGCCCAGGAGATGTTCGACCTCACCATGAAGGCCTTTGAGATGGCCGCCAAGTGGCGCACCCCGGCGATAGTGTTCGCCGACGGGCTCCAGGGGCAGATGATGGAGACCGTGCGGCTGCCTGAGCGCGAGGCCGTACGGCCCGATTTCAGCGAATGGGCCGCCCAGGGCGAGGCGAAGACGCGGCGGAACCTCGTCAAGTCGATCTACCTCGACGCGGCCCAGCAGGAGGAGTTCAACAACCACCTCCAGGAGAAGTACGCGAGGATGGAGGCGGACGCCATGGGAGAGGCGTACATGGCCGACGATGCGGAGCTCCTGATCGTCGCGTTCGGAATCTCCGGACGCATCGCCAGGACGACCGTGGAGACGCTCAGGCGCGAAGGGGTCAAGGCGGGTGCGTTCCGTCCGGTCACGCTGAATCCCTTCCCCCGCAGGCAGCTCGCCGCCGCCGCCAAAGGCCGGAGGGTCATGACGATCGAGCTTGACGCCGGACAGTTCGCGGACGATGTCCGGCTAAACCTCGCCAAGGCCGGGCTCGGCGCGGAGGCGGCCGGGGTCAGGATGGTCCACCGCATGGGCGGCGAAGTCGTGACGGTCGACGACGCGGTTCGCGCCGCAAAGGAGATGATCTGATGGCGACCATTGAACAGAAGGGCATGTACAAGGTCTTCCCGAGAAGCGGGAAGAACGTAAGCTTCACGCACTACTGCCCGGGGTGCGGCCACGGCATCATAAACAAGCTCATAGCCGAGGCGTGCGAGGAGCTTGGCCTCCAGGACAGGACGATCTTCGTCGACCCTGTGGGCTGCGGGGTGTTCACCTACTACTATTGGGATGCGGCCCACATATCGGCCGCGCACGGGCGTGCGAGCGCAGTCGCGACCGGCGCCTGCCGCGCGAGACCCGATGCCGTGACGATCGCATACCAGGGCGACGGCGACCTCGGCGCGATCGGATTCAACAACGCCTTCCAGGCGGCTTCCCGCGGCGAGAGCTTCGGGTGCATATTCGTGAACAACTCGCTCTACGGGATGACCGGCGGGCAGATGGCCCCGACGACTCTCGACGGCGAGACGACCACCACGACTCCGTTCGGCCGCGATCCGGCGCTTACGGGCCATCCTCTCCATGTCTGCGAGGTCTTCGCCCAGCTCAAGGCGCCCGTCTACGTCGCGCGCGTATCTGTCGCCGACACGCGCCGCATAATGCAGGCCAAGAGGGCGATCCGCAAGGTCTTCGAGCTTCAGCGCGACAGGAAGGGCTATGCGCTTCTCGAGATTCTCGCGCCCTGCCCGACCAACTTCAGGATGAACGCCCTTGACGCGGCGGACTTCTGCATAAACGAGATGGAGAAGGAATTTCCGCTCGGTGTGTTCAAGGATTCGTCCGGCGAACCTCTCAGCGTCCGTCCAGTCCCGCAGGTCGCGACATGCCACGACCTTTTCATGGAGAAGGATGCGGTCCCGGCCGCGGTCGACGACCCGTCGTTCCGCGAGCTTCGCTTCAAGTTCGCAGGCTACGGCGGACAGGGAATCCTTTCGCTCGGACTCTGCATCGCCGAGGCCGCGCGCCTTGAGCGCCGCCACACGCTCTGGTTCCCGAGCTACGGGCCCGAGCAGCGCGGCGGCAGCGCCAACTGCTCGGTCGTCGTCTCCGGCACGCCTATCGGTTCGCCGACGGTCGAGCACCCCGACGTGCTCGTCTGCATGAACCGCCCGGCCTACGAGCGTTTTGTCGGCGATGTAAGGAAGGGCGGAACCGTCATCGTGGACGAGACGGTGCCTGTTGAGGTCCGTCCGCCTGAAGGCGTGCGCCTCATACGCTGGCCCGCCATAAGGATGGCCGAGGAGTTTGGCGTGCCGAAGGCCGCGAACACGATGATGCTCGCCGCGCTCAGGAAGTTCGGCTGCACCGGGCTTTCGGGCGAAAGCCTCGAGAACTCGCTGGTCGCAAGCTTCAGGAAGAAGCCGGCGCTGGGCGAGAAGAACAGGGAACTGCTCCGCAAGGCGGAGTCTGCGGAGAGCGTCTGATGGAGGTGCGCCGCGTCCATTTCCACGTGAACAAGGACAAGCCGGAGGCGCTGTCGGCCTACGAAAGCCTTGTCGGCATCCTGCCGCGGTTCGGCATGGAGCTTTGCGGGAAGGGCGATCAGGCCGATGTCGTCGTGGCGCTCGGCGGCGACGGGACGATCCTCAGGGCGGCGCGCCTTCACGGGTCGGTGCCTGTAGCCGGCTTCAACTTCGGCGGACTCGGATATCTCGCGAGCGTCGACCGCAGCAACTTCGAGAATGCGCTTTCCATGCTTGCCGAGGGGCGCTTCAGGATCTCGCACAGGACCATGCTGGAGGCGAGGACGCGCGACGAAAGGACCGCTTCGATCGCGCTCAACGACATAGTCCTCATGCGTCAGCTCTCCGGTCACGCGGCGATCCTCGACCTGAACGTCGACGGCCGCGATGTCGCGCGCTACTTCGCCGACGGCCTGATATTCGCGACGCCGACAGGTTCGACGGCCTATTCGCTCGCTGCTGGCGGTCCTGTGTTGATGCCGGACTCGGCGAGCTTTGTAGTCACGCCGATGAATCCGCACGCCCTGGGCGTAAGACCGATGGTCGTGAGCGACGGCGTTTCGATGACGGTCACCTCCCGCGCAAGGGACAGCGAGCGCGGCGAGCGTGACGGCCGCATAGGCGTATATGCCGACGGAGAGAACGTATTCAATCTCGACGACGGCGACATACTTGAAATCCGCAAGTCTCCGGAGTCCGCCACGTTCGTCGAGTTCGAGGGATACGACCCGTACGAGGTCCTTTCGCGAAAGCTCGGCTGGAGCGGACACGCAAAAATGGCATGATCAAAAGACCATGAAAACTCCCGAGGGCAAGACGATCACGTTCACATTCATGTCGCAACCGACGGTCGACCCTGTCGGCTGCTGGGTTGCGAAGCTTACGTTCCCCGGCGGATCCGACCTGAGGAGCGTCTTCCCGATCGAGATCACGCAGGGCGACGGGAAGCCCGTTCCCGAGGCCGTGTTCGAGTTCGCGGGCCGGCGGCTTGCCGTTCGCGACGGCCACGCCCGCATTTCATACGTAGATTTCGTCAAGGGGAAGCACGAGAGCGGGCTCTTCCTCCACCGAAAGGATGTCCCGGAGCCTATTCCGGGCGGTCTTACGTTCGCCTAGCCTGGGAAAGGGTTTCCGCAATGACAGACCATGAATGGTATGAGCTCGTCAAGGCCGGTGAGGACGCCGGCTGGAAACTCGTATGGGAGCGTGTCGTCGAGCCAGAGTCCACGTCCCTCAGGAGCGCCGAGATGATGAAGCGTTTTTCGCTTACCGCCGGCGACCTGATGGGGATGCTCTACGAAGACATGCTGGGCCGCCGGAAGATCGACCTGTACCGGGATGACGGAGGAAGCTTCCAGGGGTGGCTCAGGACCTACGTGCGCGGCTATGTGCTCAATGCCGACCCCAACAAGCACGGCGAAATCTCGATCGAGGGCGCCCATGCCGACCAGGATGGGGAAAGCGAGGCGATGTCCCTGCCGAAGCACGACCATGAGGTCGTGCGCCGGGAAGTGTGGCAGATGACGCTGTGGTGCTTCCGCGAGCTCTGGAACGAAGACCCCGAGAGGTGCTACATCCATCTCCTCAAGACGCGGTTCTTCTTCTCCAGCGAGGAGGTCAAGGATTTCCTGGATGTGTCGTCGTCGTCCAACGTCGACCAGATTTTCTCCCGCTCGATCAAGTTCATGCGCGAGCGCTACCGCTACCACGACACCCATCCGATCCGGTAGTCTGCACCTTGACGCTTGTTGCTTTTGCGCAGAAAATCCGGTATAATATTCCCAAAAGTAGATTAGTGCAATTAGTCGAGGTTTGATATGAACAAGTACATGGACGACTTCATGAAGACCTTCCCCTACGAAGGTCTTACCTATGATGACGTGACCCTTGTCACGCAGTATGCCGATTTTCTGCCGGACGACACTTCGCTTGAGACAAAGCTGACCTCGCGCACCACCATGAAGGCGCCCTTCATGTCAGCCGCGATGGATACCGTTACCGAGGCTCCGATGGCGATAGCGATGGCGCTCGCCGGCGGCATAGGCTGCATCCACAAGAATCTCGAGGAGGACGATCAGGCCGCCCAGGTGCGCCTCGTCAAGAACCATCTCAACGGCATGATCGAAAAGCCCGTGTGCTTCCACGCCGGCGACGACATCGGCTACCTGAGAAGCGAGAAGGCCGCCAGGAAGCTGAAGTTCAACGGCTTCCCGGTCCTTGACGACAACGACCGCCTCGTCGGCATGATCACGTCGAGCGACATGCGTTTCGCGCCGCTTAACGCGGCGAAACTGTCGGATGTGATGCAGACTTCGCTTCTTACGGCGAAACCCGGCACGAGCCTCAAGAAGGCCTACGACATAATGCGCGAGAACAAGATCGGCAAGCTCCCCCTGGTCGACAAGGACGGCCATGTGGTCGGTCTCTACAGCTTTACGGACGTCCAGCGCATCGTCGAGAACCCCAACACCTCCGTCAACTGCGACGACAAGTTCCGTCTGCGCGTAAGCGCGTCGGTCTCCGGCGGCAAGGGCGACCTCTCGCGCATGGAGAAGCTTGCGGACGCCGGTGTGGACGTCGTGGTGGTCGACTCGGCCCATGGCCACTCCAAGGGCATCATGGACATGACGAAGTACATCGTCAAGCACTTCCCGAAGGTCGATGTGATCGCCGGGAACATCGCCACCGGCGAGGCTGCCGCGGCTCTTGCGAAGTGTGGCGCCCACGCCGTCAAGGTCGGCATCGGGCCGGGCTCCATCTGCACTACGCGCGTCGTGTGCGGCGTCGGCATTCCGCAGCTCACGGCCGTCTACAACGCCGCCAAGGCGCTGAGGGGGACGGGTGTCGCCGTCATCGCCGACGGGGGGATCAAGCTCTCCGGCGATGTTCCGAAGGCTCTGGCGGCGGGCGCCGACTCGGTCATGCTCGGCAGCGTTCTCGCCGGCACGGAGGAGAGCCCCGGCGAAAAGATCTACTCCAACGGACGCCAGTATGTCGTCTACCGCGGGATGGGCTCCATGGCGGCCCTGAAGAACGGCAAGGGCAGCCGCGCGAGGTACTTCCAGGACAACGAGGAGGAGGACAGTCTCGTGCCCCAGGGAATCGAGGGAATGGTTCCGTATTCCGGGCATGTCAAGTCCATAATGACGCAATTCTGCGGCGGCCTCAGGGCTTCGCTCGGGTACTGCGGCGCCAGGACGATCGCCGAGCTCCAGAGCAAGGGCCGTTTCTACCGTGTCACTGCGGCTGGTCTCAGGGAGGCCAGGCCGCATGACATAACCATCACCAAGGAAGCTCCGAACTACAGGACGTGAAGGGGAACGCCAGCCGCAAGTCGTTCAGCGACCACGGACGGGAGTGGCTTGACACTCTCGTCGTCGCGATATCTGTCGCAATGGCGTTCAGGGCCTATTTCTACGAGCCGTTCAACATACCTACCGGGTCGATGCAGCCGACGCTCTGGGGCTATCATACCGAGAAAGGCACCGAGAAGGGCGCATGGGATGTGTTCCCGCTTTCGTTCCTCAAGTGGGCGTGGAGCGGCGAGAGCGTCGTGGACCACAGGGCCGCCGCGAGCGGCTCCCCCCGGATGAGACTGAGGGGCGACGGCTTCGCCGATGTTGCGGTAGGCCTCAGCGACAGGACTTTCAAAGTCCCCACGGACGCGCTTCCTTCGATAATGGGGCGCTATTATCGCGAGGGGGAGAGCGTCTGGAGCGGTACGGTGACCACGGGCGACTTCATCTTCGTCAACAGGTGGCTCTGGAACTTCCGCAGGCCGCGCGACGGAGAGGTGATGATATTCTCCACGACCGGGATAGAGGGCCTTCCGCAGGGGACCCACTACATAAAGCGCATGAAGGCGAGACCTGGCGAGACGTACGAGCTGGAGCATCCCGTCGAGGGGCGTCCAGCGGTCGTGACGATGGGCGATGGCGAATACTTTGCGTGTGGCGACAATTTCAACAATTCGAACGACAGCCGCTACTGGGGCCCCGTGCCGGAGGAAAACCTGCGCGGAATCGGTAGTGTCGTGTTCTGGCCCTTCAAAGGATGGAGGATAATAAGATGAGCGAACAGCTGATACCGACTCCCGGAGTCTTTGGCGACAACGGCAACTTCCTGCTCGAGCGCGAAATGGGCGCCGGCGGCATGGGCGGCGTCTACATGGGGCGCGACAAGATGCTCGACCGTCCCGTGGCCGTCAAGGTCATGCACAAGGAGTACGGCGCCGACCCGGAGTTCGTCGAGAAGTTCAAGAAGGAGGCCCAGGCCGCCGCCAAGCTCATACATCCCAACATCGCCCAGATATACTCCTACGGAATATGCGACGGGATGCCTTACATAGCGATGGAGCTTGTCGCCGGCGGATCTCTGGATTCGCTCATGAAGCATGCCGGGGAGGGCAAGACCGACGTGCCCCGCGTGATGAAGATATGCCAGCAGGTCGCCCAGGCACTGCAGTGCGCGAGCGACCAGGGCTACGTCCACGGCGACGTGAAGCCGGAGAACATCCTCCTCGACTCCAACGGCAACGCGAAGCTCGTCGACTTCGGCCTTGCCGGAATGCAGAAGGACACCAAGGAGATCTGGGGCACGCCCTATTACATCTCGCCGGAGAAGGTCAAGCAGGAGGTCGTCGACTACCGCGCCGACATGTACAGCCTCGGCGGCACGCTCTACCATGCGCTTACCGGCAAGCCACCGTTCGACGGCGACGACGTCACGGCGGTCGTCAAGGCGCGCTTCCTGAATCCGCCGCCCAAGCCCAGCGCTGTGAGGCCTGAGCTTTCTCCCCAGATCGACGCGCTCGTCACAAAGATGCTTGCCGTCAAGAAGGATGATCGCTTCCCCAGCTTCGAGGCCCTCATAGAGGAGTTCAAGAAGGTCATGACCACTGGCCTCGATGCGACGGTCCGCATGGACAGGCCCGCCGAGGAGGGAGAGAAGAAGGCGGCTCCCGGCGGCACCAGGAAGATGACGATCAAGGGGCGCCGCACGATGGCCATGAAGCGTCCAGGCGCGGCGGTCAAGAAGCCTTCCGCCGATGCCGAGGACGAAGATCAGGGCAGCAAGGAGTCGGCCGGCGCCGAGGAGGCGAAGGCGGAGTCCGCGGAAGATGACGAGGACGAGGAGGGCGGCAACCTCGGGCTCAAGGTCGCTGGCGTCGTTGTCGGCGCGATAGCCCTCATAGGTGCCGTGATAGGCGGCCTGGTCTGGTATCAGGTGGCGGACAAGAAGGCGCGCGCCGCGGAACATCAGGCGCAGATCGAAAGCGGAATCAAGAAGGCCAGGGCGGCAATCGCCGAGACTGCGACAACCGCAGCCAAGTTCGCAGACGAGGTCGAAGCGCTCGTCGCGACCGCAGAGGGGCGCTGCCAGGCGACTACCGACGAGCTCCAGAAGCTCCTGCCCGACTTCGCCGACCTGATGAAGCCGGCGCCAACCAAGGAGCTTCTCGACGCGATAGCCTCCACCAACGAAGCAAAGGCCGTGGAAGCGCCTGTCGCCGCCCCGGCTGCCCCTGCCCCCGCCGCCACCAATGCGGCTCCCGCGGCCGCTGAAGCGGCGCCCGCACCTGCGGCCGAGCCGGCTGCGGCGCCCGCCTCCGAGGATAAGCCCAAGGAGATCCCGCAGGTGGTGAACGACATAACAGCCCTTTGGGAGAGGGCCTACTCCTGCAGGGCGGGTGCGATCAAGGTCCGCCACGGAATGGGCAAGGTGGTCGCGGCGTGCAAAACCGCCGATGACGTCAAGGGCAACGACATGGAGGCCGCGAACAAGCTCTCGAAGCTATCTCAGGAAGTGACCGAGATGTGCAACGAGATCAAGGCTTCGAAGGACGTCGAAAACGTCCGCAAGGGAGCAGGCTACGTGAAGGACCGCGCAAAGAAGGTCGTCGAGCAGGCCGTCAAGCGCCTCAGGATCGAGAAGCTCGAGGCCGATCGCGCCGCCAAGAAGGCTGCAGACGAGGAGGCCGACAAGCGCCGTCAGGAGGAGATGGCCTCAGCCCGCGCGAAGCTTGTCGAGGAGGAGACGGCCGAGGCAAAGGCCAAGTTCGAGTCCATCGCCTCGATGGGCAGCTTCCGCCAGCTTGACTGGAAGGGGGCCCTGAGGCAGCTCGAGGCGATGAAGGCCGAGTTCAAGACGGCCGAGGGCGGCCTTGCGGCGGATGTTGAGATACGCAAGGTCAACGCCATGAAGTCCGCCCATGAGGTGTTCCGCCGCAACCTCGCGGGGTACACGTTCAAGAAGCCAAAGCTGAAGGGCCGCCAGGTCAAGAGCGCGACCGAGTCCGAGATCGTCTTCGGCGACGGCAAGACACCGACGAAGCTTACGTTCGTCAAGTTCTACCAGGGCTACCACGGCAACCTCAACGAGCTGATCATAACGTTCGTCGAGGGCGGGCGTCTCAACGGCAAGCCTCGCCTGAACCTCAGGGAGTGGGCGGAGGCCATGAGCGGCGCGGCGCTCACCATGCGTATCGTGTGCTCCGACGACCCGAATGCCATAAGCCGCGGCGAGGGGATCGTGAAGAAGGTCGTCGAGGCCTTCCCCGACTACCTTTCGACCGCCAAGGAGATGTTCCCGGAGATAGATCTGGGGGATGCGGCGTCCGAAGAATGACGAGAGCCGCGAAATGAAGGACATGGATTATCTTTCAAAGATACTGAACGCCACAGTCTATGACGTGGCGGTCGAGACGCCGCTCGAGGAGGCGGCTTCTCTCTCGAAGAAGTTCGGGGCCAGGTTTCTGCTGAAGCGTGAAGACCTTCAGCCGGTGCACAGCTACAAGATCCGCGGCGCGTACAACAAGATGAGCCAGCTCCCGAAGGAGGAGCTGGACAAGGGCGTCATCTGCGCCTCCGCAGGCAACCATGCCCAGGGCGTCGCCCTCTCGGCGAAGAAGCTGGGCGCCAAGGCGACCATCGTTATGCCCGTGACGACTCCCGACATAAAGACGTCGGCCGTGAAGGCCTACGGAGCTTCGATAGTGCTCTACGGCGACTCGTACTCCGATACGTACGAAGAGCTCCATCGGCAGATCGAGGAGAACGGCTATACCTACATAGCGCCGTTCGACGATCCGGATGTGATCGCCGGGCAGGGAACGGTCGGCAAGGAGATCCTCGAGCAGGCGGGGCGGAGCCTGGACGCGATCTACGTTCCGGTAGGCGGCGGCGGGCTTGCCGCCGGAGTCGCGGTGTACGTCAAGAACGTGCGGCCTTGGGTGAAGGTGTACGGCGTCGAGCCGGAGGACTCCGACTGCATGTACCAGTCCATAAAGGCCGGGCACCGCGTGACGCTTGAGAGCCCGGGCCTTTTTGCGGACGGCGTATGCGTGAAGGAGCCTGGCGTGGAGACGTTCAAGCTTTGCCGCAAGTACCTTGACGGCATTGTGCACGTCTCGACCTCCGAGACGTGCGCCGCCATAAAGGACATCTTCGAGGCGACCCGCGCAATCTGCGAGCCTGCCGGCGCGCTCGCCCTTGCGGCGGCGAAGAAGACGGCGAAGAAGGGCGAGACGTGCGCGTGCGTCATATCCGGCGCGAACATGAACTTCGACCGTATCAGGTTCGTCAGCGAGCAGACCGAGATCGGCGAAGGGCGCGAGGCCATATTCGACTGTGCCATCCCCGAGAAGCCGGGCAGCTTCCTCAGGTTCGTCGAGAAGCTTGGCCGCCACAGCGTGACGGAGTTCAACTACAGGATGGGCGAGGGGTTCCTCGCGCACATCTTCGTCGGCATCGCGGTCAAGGATCTCGAGGAGCGCAAGGCCCTGCAGAAGCGGATAAGGTCTACGGGCTCGCATTGCATAGACCTGTCGGAGAACGCCCTTGCAAAGGAGCACGTAAGGTACATGGTCGGCGGACGCTCCAAGTCGATCGTCAACGAGATCGTATATTCGTTCGAATTCCCCGAGCGCCCTGGCGCGCTCATGGGGTTCCTAAAGGTCATAGCGGGCCGGTGGAACATATCGCTGTTCCACTACAGGAACCATGGCGCGGACCACGGGAAGGTTCTCGTCGGCTTTCAGGTGCCGAAGGAGGAGCGAGGCGAACTGGAGGAGGTCCTCGGCAGGATCGGCTACAAGTACGAGGACGTCAGCCGCAACCCCGCCTACGTGTACTTCCTCGGCTCCAGGAACTAGGCGGCCGCAAAGATGTTCGAGATAAGGAACATAGCATTCACGTATTGCGGGAGGCCTGTCCTGAGGGATGTCTCCTTCGTCGTCTCGCCCGGCGAGGCGGTGAGCGTCGTAGGGGCGAACGGAGCCGGCAAGACTACGCTGATGAAGGTTCTCGCGACGCTCGCCGTGCCGGATTCCGGGCTGGTTCTCTCGGACGGACGCAATGCCCTCGCGAACGCCGTGGAATACCGCCGTCAGCTCGGTTACATGCCCGAGAAGGTCGCGCTGTACGAGGACATGACAGCGAAGGAGTATCTCGTGTACCGTGCGCGGCTCAAGGGCGAGCCCGCCAAGAGGATCCGCAGAAGGGTCGGCGAGGCGGCCGAGCTCTGCCTAATCACAGATGTCCTGCGCAGGCCCATAAGGAGCCTCTCCAACGGCCTGAAGAAGCGGGTCGCGCTTGCCGACGCCCTTCTCCTGAGGCCGCGCGTCCTGCTGCTGGACGATTTCCTCGCGGGGCTTGATTCTTCGATGCGGGACGCGGCGGGCGAGGTTCTTTCGAACGCGGCCGCCTTTTCCAGCGTCATTGTGACGGGCCATGAGATAGACGATCTCGCGAAGTGGACCGCCAGGTTTCTCGTGCTGAAGGATGGCGTGGTGTCGGCCACGGTCGATACCGCCGGCGCCGATCCAAGGGACGTGCGATCGCGTGTCGATGCCGCGTTGAAGGGGGTGGACCAGTGAGTCCCACAGGCGTTACCTTGCGCCGGACCATCGGGTTCGCGCGGAACTTCCTTTCCACGGCCCTTGCGATTGGCGGGTTCCTGGCCGCGACAGGCGTTGCATTCGCCTTCGGCCTCAGGAGCGCTGACGGCGGAGCGCTTTCGCTTCCCTCCGTGTGGGCCGCTAGCGTCGCCCCGTACCTTCCGGTCCTCGCGGCGCTTCTGTCGATGGATGTCTGGAGCGACGAACGCCTTTCCGGCAGGATGGACATGCTTCTTACGACGCCTGTTCCGGAGCGTGAGCTTGTGGCCGGCAAGTTCCTCGGCGTCTGGATCATTGCGCTTGCCGCGGTCGTGGCGTCCCTTGCGGCGTCACTTGTCCTTGTGCACACGAACGCACCTTCGGCGTTCGGGTCGCTCGGGCCGCTCGACTTTGTTCCCGGGTTCTTCGTCATCGCCCTGCAGGGTGCGCTCTGGTGCGCGGTGTCGGTGGCCGTCAGCGCGTTCTTCCGGCATGCCGCAGCGTCTGCGTTCGTGTCCGTCATGCTTCTCGTGACGCTCCCTCGCGGGCTCTGGGCGGCCTTGGCGGAATGGTCGCCGCTGGGCCGCACGGCTTTCGGGGACATGCCTCTTGACGCGCACGCCGTCGACTTTGCGTCGGGTGTGGTGTCCATCGGCCCCGTCATCGCCTACATGGTGCTTGCGGCCGCCGCGCTTTTCATATGCACCAAGCGGGTGGAGGCAGTGCGCCTTGTGGGGCGCCGCGCCGCAGGGTCGCGTTTCTCGACCTTCTTCGCGATATCGCTGTCCATCGTCCTTGCGGCGCTTGTCACGGCGTTGAGCTACAGGGTCGACATCGTCGCGGAGCTGCCGATCGGATCCTACGAAAACCGGATTTCCCAGAGGATGCGGGCATTGCTGGCCGAGTCCCACGGCAATATCGTCGCGACATGCCTTCTCAAGCGCAACGATCTGCATTTCCGCCATGTTTCGCACCTCCTGAGGGCCTTGCGGCAGGAATCCGAGGCCCAGGGCGGCGCTTCCGTGACATTGAGGTTCGTCGATCCGACCTGGGACTTCCCGGAGGCACGGAGGCTTTCGCGCCTTGGCGTTGACGATCCTTCGATAGTGCTGGAGCTGGGCCGCAGGAGAGCCGTGCTGCCAGTGGAAGACGGCATATCGGAGCGCAGCCTCGCCTCTGCGATGCTTCGCCTCACCACCCCTCCCCACAGAAGCAGCATATACTGGACCACAGGGCACGGAGAGTCGTCCTTCGACTCCTATGACGCATTCGGAATGAGCGACATGGCTCGGGAGTTTTCGAGAGACGGGTTCAGGAACTCGAATGTGGACCTTTCCGGCGACGCGCCGATACCTTCCGATTGCGCGCTTATCGTAATGGCGGGCGGCAGGGAGGACATCTCGCGCATCGAGGCGGAGCGCCTTGGCTCATATCTCAAGCAGGGCGGACGGCTTCTGGTGCTCATGGGCACCTCCGATGGCGGAGGTCTTGCATCCTTGCTCTCCGCCTGGGGCATAAGGGTTTCGCCCGAAAAGTCGTCATCCGCAAGGACGCTCTCCGGGGGCGATGTGGTCGCGTCCGATTTCGCCTTCCATCCGATAACGGCTCCTCTTCTGGGCACGCAGGTGGTCCTGGAGCATCCGATCTCGTTCGTGCAGTCGTCCGCCGCCGGCGGCGCCGGTGCCGACCGCATCGAGTTCACGCCCCTTGTGAGGGCCGGCGGGCAATGCTTCGCGGCCGCCGTGGAGCGCGGCGGCACGACGGGAGAGGACCTTGCCTTCAGGCCGACGCGCATTGTCGTGGTGGGAGATTCGCTTTTCGCGATGAACGGTCCCTTGGCCTCGCGCGGAAACGCCAACAGGGACTTCATTCTCAGCAGCGTCGCATATCTTGCGGGTACCGGTGCGATGGCGGCCGCCAGCGCAGGTTCCGGCGATGTTCTCGTCACGGGAATGGACCGCCGCGCGTGGATCGGTTTTGCGCTTCAATCGGGATTGTTCGTCCCCGGAGGGACATTCCTGTTCCTGCTCCTTTATGTGGTGTCCAGAAGGAGGCGGTCGTGAAGAATGCGCGTTCGATATTCTGGCTCCTGCTGGGCATAGCCCTTGCCGTCGGCGCCCATTTCGCCTTGGACATGCGCGGCGGCGCATCCCGCATCTTAAGGCGCTCGACCCTCTGGCGGGACGCCGACGAGGCGACTCGGATCACCGTATGCCGCGCCGGGTTCCCCGCGACAATGCTTTCCAAGATCTCCGGGGCATGGCGGCTGACGGAGCCTTTTTCGGCAAGCGCCGATGCGAGGGCCGTCCTTATGCTCCTGGACGCCATCGCATTCGCGCCGATACGCGATTCCATGGACGATTCGGAGCTGACGAAACTCGGCAGAAGACGGTCGGACTTCGGACTGGAGCATCCGAGGGTCACTGTCGCGCTGGAGGGACCGGGCGGCATGGCGGAGTTCGCCTTCGGTTCCGCGACGCCGGCCGGGGACGGAGTGTACGCGGCGGCCTCGCGCGACAGCACCGTGTTTGTCGTCGATAACGGCGTATTCGCGGCGGTGGACCTGGCGGCCGACGGACTTCGCAGCCGTGCGCTTTTCACGATAGGTGCCGATGAGATCGGAGCTCTTGACGTGCGCAGGTCGGAGGGGTCGTTCATGCGCTTTGCGCGTGACGGGGAGAAGTGGCGCATGACCGAGCCGAGGGAGGCTCCTGCCTCCGCCGCGAAGGTGAGGAAGTTCCTCGATACCGTGCTTGACGCCCGCGTCGCCAACTTCGTCTGGCCGGTCGGCGCCACGAACGAAACCGATACGGCATCGGTAGCGCTTCTGGCCGGCTACGGGCTCGATCCCGACAACGCCGTCACGGTGACGCTCAAAGGCACCGACGGCATCGACCGCCTGCTGTCGCTCGGCAAGGAGGCGGACAGGGGATATGTGTATGCCCTTGCGCATAACGGAGGCGCGGTGGTGACCGTCAACGCCGCCTTCAAGGACCTTGTGCTGGCGGAGGCGGACGGTTTCCTTGACACGCGTCTTTTCCCCTACGAGGAGTCCTCCATTACGGCGATCTCGATCCTGGATGGCGAGGATCAGTATCTGTTGGCGAAGGGATCCGACGGAGTCTGGCGCCTCGATGCGCCCGTGGCCGCCCCGGCCGACCAGTCCGAGGTCGCCGGCCTGGTCGAGCGTCTGCTCTCTCTTCACACCTCTGCCGCGGGGGCTTGCGGCATGATGGTCAGCGTATCGACCAACTCCAGGCCGGTCCGCGTTTCGCGCGAGGCCGTGCTTGGCCGGCACAGGCTTGAGGATCTCCGCTCCAAGGATATCGTCCGTCTGGAGCCATCCCGCATACGGCGCATAGTCTCAACCCCCGCAGGAGGGAAGCCGACCGCCGTCGTCTATGATTCTGGCCGCCGCGCCTGGAATGTCGAGTCGTCGATGAGCGGTGGCGTGGCGGACGCCGCCGCGATAGGGGATCTGCTCGCCGCGCTGAACCCGCTGAGGTCGGAGTCTGTCGTTACTCTGCGCATAGGCCCGGGCGGGCTTGGCCGCTACGGGCTGGAGATTCCGGCGCACGTCATCGCCGTCGATCGCATGCAGGAGGATTCTGTAAGGCGCAACCTGCTGATAGGCGACAAGGCCCCCGGCGGAAGGTATGCGACGTTCGGTTCCTCGGATGCGGTGTTCGTGCTGGGAGAGGATGCATTGAGGCGCCTTGCCGCGCCGCTCGTCGGGGAATGACAAGGAGCTCAAGAATGAAGATAGGCTGCCACCTTTCGTCGTCCGGCGGATACCTGGCCATGGCGCAGACCGCAGTTTCGATCGGGGCGAACGTATTCCAGTTCTTTACGCGGAATCCGCGCGGCGGAGCCGCCAAGCCGATCGACCGCGACGATGCGGCCGCATTCATGGAATACGCCGCCGCAAACGGCATCGGCCCCATACTCGCCCATGCCCCGTACACCTTGAACGCGGCCGGGGCGGACGGGCGCGTGAGGGATTTCGCGGAGATGACCATGGCGGACGATCTCAGGCGGCTCGAGCTGACGCCCGGCGCGATGTACAACTTCCATCCCGGCTCGCATGTCGGCCAGGGCGCCGAGAAGGGGATAGAGCTCATCTCGGACATGCTCGTTAGGATATTCGAGTCGTTCGGCAAGGTTCCCGCCACGGCCGTGCTCCTCGAGACCATGTCAGGAAAGGGTAGCGAGGTCGGCCGCAGCTTCGGGGAGCTTCGCGAGATAATCGATCGCGTCGAGAGCCGGGTGAAGGGACCGGTGCTTGGCGTATGTCTTGACACATGCCATGTCTGGGACGGCGGCTATGACATTGTCGGCGACCTGGATGGCGTACTTAAGGAGTTTGACGGAACCGTTGGCCTTGGGAGGCTGAAGGCGATCCATACGAACGACTCGATGAACGTTCTCGGCGCCCATAAGGACCGTCATGAGAAGATAGGAAAGGGAAAGATCGGCCTGGACGCGTTCGCTGCGATGGTGAACGATCCGCGCCTGAAGGACCTGCCGTTCTATCTGGAGACTCCGTGCGATCTTCAAGGATACAAGGAGGAGATTGCCCTCCTGAAAGGACTGGTTCGATGAAGATATTCCGTGAACCCGGAAAACTGCAGAAGTGGTGCCGCGCCAGGAAGGCGGCCGGCAGGAGGATAGCGCTCGTGCCGACGATGGGCTACCTCCATGAGGGGCATCTGAGCCTGATTGCCGAGGCGAAGAGGCGCAAGGCCGACGAGATCGTGGTGAGCGTTTTCGTGAATCCGGTGCAGTTCGGCCCGAACGAGGACTATGCGAAGTATCCGCGCGACGAGAAGGCGGATCTTGCGAAATGCCGCGCCGCCGGCGCCACCGCCGTCTTCTTCCCCACGCCCGGGAACATGTACCTGGACCGTCATTCCGTCTACGTCGTCGAGGAGGACCTCTCGAAGGGACTTTGCGGCGCGAGGAGGCCAGGGCACTTCCGCGGCGTCTGCACAGTCGTCGCAAAGCTGTTCAACCTTGCCCATCCGGACTTCGCCGTGTTCGGGCAGAAGGACTACCAGCAGGCCCAGGTCATAAGGCGGATGGTGCGCGACCTTAACTTCGATCTCGAGGTCGTGGTGGCGCCGATCGTGCGCGAACCGAGCGGACTTGCGCGCTCGTCAAGGAATACGTACCTTTCAAAGGAGGAGCGCGAGGCGGCTCTCGTGCTTTCCCGTTCGCTCCGCGAACTGAAGGAGTCGGCCGCCGCGTCGCCCCGATGCGCCAGGAGCGCTCTCGCCAAGGTTGCCGCCGCCATCGAAAAGGCCGGCCTAAAGGTGGACTACGTCGAATGCGTCGATGCGGAGACGCTTGAGCCCGTCAGGCGCGTCGGGCCCGGCACATGCGTGCTCGTCGCCGCCTTTGACGGCAGGACTCGACTGATAGACAACATTCTCGTCTGACGCCCGGTGCGGATCATAAGACTCATAGTCGCGGCATTGTTCTCGTTCGCCCTCGCGGCGAATGCCGCTCCGAAGGTCGCTGTCCTGGCGCACGATCCCGGCTACTACACGTCGCTCGCGAATCACATCTCGAGATGGCTCAAGGGCGAAGGCATCGAAGCGCCGGTGGAAACCCCCGGCACGATGTCAAAGGCGCTTTCCTCCGCAAAGGTGGCGTTTGCCGTCGGTTTTGTCGAGCCTTCGGAGTCCGAGATATCGCTCCTCAAGTCATTTGTGAAGCGCGGCGGGAAGCTCGTCGTCTTCTACACGGCCTCCCCGGCGCTTGCGAACCTCATGGGTGTGAAGGTGCTTGGCTATGCCACGGCGCCATATCCGGGCGCGTGGAGCAGCATGGACTTCGACGTCTCGTCCGTGCAGGGATGCCCCAAGTCGATTCTCCAGACGTCCACCGTGCTTCAGCGCGCCGTGCCCGTGAAGGGGCGAAGCTGGACGATCGCGAACTGGAAGGACCGTTCCGGCAAGGTGACGGGCGATGCCGCATGGATAAAGTCCGACGCAGGGTACTGGATGACCCACGTGTTCCTCGCCGACGGCGACGAATCGGCCAAGGCCCAGCTGCTTGCCGCGATGTGCGGGGCGGCTGACCCCTCGCTGTGGAGTGCGGCGGCATTCGCCGCGAGGGAGCGCGCGCGCACGAACGGGCTCAAGGAGTTCGCGATGAAGCAATCTCCGCGCAAGGGCGAGATCCATGCCGTATGGGACCATTCGGGGTGCGGGCTGTACCCGGGCAACTGGAAGCGCACCTTTCAGCTGCTTAGGGAATCGCGCGTCACGGATCTGTTTGTGAATGTCGCCGGTCCGGGTTTCGCGCATTACCCGTCGTCCGTCCTGCCGCGCTCGAAAACGTTCTCACAGGAGGGGGATCAGCTTGCGCAGTGCCTCGCGGCGGCGAAGGGGAGCGGGATACGGGTTCACGCATGGGTGCTCTGCTTCACGGCGACGCGCGCCACTCCCGATGTGATGGAGGATTTCGGCAGGCGAGGGTGGAGGCTCAAGGACAGGTCCGGCAGGCTTACGGAATATCTGGATCCCTCGAACGCCGCCGTTCGCGCCAGGATTCTTTCGGTTGTCGACGAAATCCAGGAGAAGTACAGGGTGGACGGGATACATCTCGACTTCGTAAGATGGTACGAGCGCAGCGACAAGCCCAAGGGCGCGGCCGATGTGATAACGCGCTTCGTGTCGGATGTCCGGGGCCGCGTAAGGCGCCCGAGATGGCTGACCGCGGCGGTCCTGGGCAAATATCCGTCCTGCGTCGCATCCGTCGGGCAGGACTGGGACGGATGGCTTGCCGGGAATCTCGTCGATTACGTGGTCCCGATGGACTATACGGAGTCCCAGACGCAGTTCGAGTCGTTCCTGAAGCAGCACTCGGCGGAGAAGTCGCATGCGCGGCGTACGATCGCCGGCATCGGCGTGACCGCGAACGAGTCGCGCCTTGACGCCAGGGCGGTGATCGACCAGATAAACGCCTCCCGGAGGCACGGACTTGCAGGCAATGCGCTTTTCGATCTCGACGTGACGCTTGAGCGCCAGATACTACCCTATCTGCGCCTTGGCATCTGGTAGCGCGCGCCAGGACAGGCTGATCGAGGATGCGCCCGGCGTCGTGCGCGGCTTGAACCTGGTGCCTTTCTCGACAAGCTTGCACATTTCGAACACGTCCTTCCAGGACTGTATGCGGTTGTCGCGGTTCTTTACGAGCATGGCCTCGAGAAGCTGCGCGAAGCCTTCGCTTATCGCAGGCTTGACGTCCCTCGGGTCCGGGGCCTGCTTCTCCTCGTTGCAGTGCGCTCTCATGGAGGCGTCGGAATTCAGCCCCGGGAAAAGGATCCGGCCGGTTGCAAGATGGTAAAGCGACGCGCCGAGCGAATAGATGTCCGTGCGGCAGTCGAGCTCGACATCGCCGTACACCTGCTCGGGAGATATGTACGCGGGCGTTCCGGTCACCTGGTCGGGCACATCCTGCCTGCCGCCCTCCCGGAACTCGAATCTGTGGGATATCCCGAGGTCCGTGAGCTTGACCACGCCCTCGGAGTTGATCATGATGTTCTCGGGCTTGATGTCGCAGTGCACTATGCCGTGGTCGTTCCAGGCGTAGTCGAGCCCGGCGGAGACCGATTCGCATATGAGCAGGCAGTCAGCCTCGTCAACGCTGCCTCTGCGCTTCAGGAGGTTGGCGAACGTGTAGCCGTCCACATACTCCATGAGGAAGAACCAGTTGCCGTTCCCGTTGTCGAAGTCGTACGCCTCCACGATGTTGGGGTGGTGTATCTCCTCCATCAGGCGCTCTTCCTCGCGGAAGGCGCGGACGTCCTCGCCGCTGGCGGAGTACTCCGGCTTCAGGATCTTTACGGCGACAAGCCGCTGGCGCGCTATGTCCCATGCCTTCCACACGGTCGACATGCCGCCGTCGCCGATCTTCTCTATGAGCTTGATCCCGGGAAGCCTCAGAATCAGGCTTCTTTCCGTCAGCTGCTGTGTCGTGAACAGGTCGCTCATTTCAGGTTCCACTCGTTCATCTTGCGCTGTATCGTGCGCCGCGATATCCCGAGCATCTCCGCGGCCTTCGTCTTGTTGCCGCCTGCGGCCTCGAGGACCGACAGTATCTTCGCGCGCTCCGCGTCGGCAAGGGACGGCTGCGCCTGTCCGGGCACCGCTTCCTTTGCGGGCGGAGGAGTTTCGCCGCCGTCGAGTATCTCGACCGGAACGTCCTCCAGGGTGAGCTTCCCGCCCGGCGAGAGGACGACCATCTTCTCGACGATGTTTCTGAGCTGCCTTACGTTCCCCGGCCACGAGTAGTCCTCGAGGGCCTTCACCGCGCGCGCGTCTATCCCCGTCACGAGTCCGCCGTTCTGCGCGGAGAACTCCTTTATGAAACGCGAGACGAGAAGGGCGATGTCCTCCTTGTGGTCCTTGAGGGCGGGCGTCTTCAGGTCTATGACGTTCAGGCGGTAGTAGAGGTCCTCACGGAAGGTTCCCTCCCTCACCATCTTTGCGAGGTCGCGGTTGGTGGCGGATACGAGGCGGAAGTCGACGGCCCTTTCCACGGCGTCGCCGAGCCGTCGCACCTTGCGCGACTCGAGCGTTCTCAGGAGCGCTATCTGGGTCGACATGTCTATCTCGCCGATCTCGTCGAGGAACAGCGTTCCGCCGTTCGCGGCCTCGAAGCATCCGGCCTTGCCCTCCTTCAGGGCGCCGGTGAACGTCCCCGCGACGTATCCGAACAGTTCCGACCTGAGCAGATCTCCTTCGAAGGCGGAGCATTCCAGCGCTATGAACGGTCCCTTCGACCGCCTGGAAAGATTGTGTATCGCGCGCGCCGCGAGCTCCTTGCCGGAGCCGCTCGGCCCCTCTATGAGGACATTGGCGTTCGTCGGCGCGACCTTGCGGATCATCTGGTAGACCTTCTCCATCGCCGGGGACTTGCCTGTGAAGCTCTCCAGCTCGCCGGATAGCTTCTCCCTGAGGGAGGCCACCTCCTTCTCGAGGCTTGCGGTCTTTATCGCCTTCTCGACCCTAAGCTCCAGCTGGTCGAGATCCGTTATGGGCTTGGTGAGGAAGTCGTCCGCTCCCTCCTTCATCGCCTCGACCGCGAGGTCTACGGTCCCGTACGCCGTAAGGAGGATGCAGGCCATCGAAGGATTCGCCGCCTTCGCCCGCCTTGCGAGCGACATGCCGTCCTCGCCGGGCATGCGCACATCCGATATCATGAGCGCGATGTCCGGGTTTGCGGCGACTGCCTTCATCGCCTCATCGGCATCCGGCGCGAGAATGCACTCGTACCTGTCGGAAAGCACCCTTGCCATCGCTTCGCGCGTCGGCCTTTCATCGTCCACTATAAGTATCTTATGCCTTGCCATGTCGTACTGATGTCGTCCTATTTCAGTTCCCTTATCCTGCGCTCCATGCGCGGCAGCCGTACCGTGAAGACCGTCCCCTTGCCGGGGACCGACTCGGCGGCGATCGTGCCGCCATGGTCGCGCACTATCCGCGACGTCACCATAAGCCCGAGACCGGTGCCGCCCGCCTTGGTCGTCCTGTACGGTTCGAAGAGGTGGGACAGCTGCTCGGGGGGGATGCCCTGTCCGGAATCGCGGATCGTCACGGCCACATCGTTGTCGTCGGACCCGACGCCGATGTCGATCCTTCCGCCGTCCTTCATCGCCTCGAGCGCGTTCTTCACCAGGTTGAAGAACACCTGCTCCATCTGGTTCCTGTCCAGCGCAACGCTGGGCAGGACCCTCGGTATGTCGAGAGTCACGGAGATCCTGCGGTCCTCGAACTGCTGCTTCAGGGTCTTCAGGCACGCCGCAAGCGGGTCGGCGATCGACCCCGGCGCAAGATTCGGGCGGGAGGGCCTGAGCGCCGCGAGGAACCCTTTTATGATTCCGTCGAGTCGCGCCACCTGGTGGAGGCATTCCGTCACGGTGTCGTCGTCCTTGAGGCGACGCTTCAGAAGCTGCAGGTTCAGCGATATCGCGTTTAGGGGGTTCCCGATCTCGTGCGCGACCCCGGCGGCCAGGTCGCGCACCGCCTTTGTCGCGCCTGCCTTCAGCTCCTCCTCGGAGCGCGCCCTGTCGGCCGTCGCGTCGCGCATGAGCACGAGCGTGCCGGCCTTCATCGGGAACGTCTGGAGCTCGAGCACCTTCGCCTCGGGATACGTGATCGACACCTCGCGCTTCGACGCACGCCCTAGCGGCAGCGCGAGCGACTCCACGGCGTGGGCCGGCTCCATCCCGAGGATCGTCTTGACGGCCGGGTTGGAGAACTTTATCTCCCCGTTCTCGTCAAGCACGAGTATCCCGCGGTCGAGAGTGCCGAGTATGAGGTCGAAGAATTCGGCTTCGTCGGAAATGAGGTTGTACTGCTCCCTCAGCTGGCCCGCGTCGAGCCTGCCTATGTGGCGGCGCACTCCCTTGAAGAAATTCTTCATTTCCTCCTGTTGTCGATTACGCGCCTTATCTTGCCTTCGCTGCGCGGCAGCGAGCCGGGCTCGACGAGGATTATCTTTGCGGAAAGACCGATGATGGACTTCACGGCATCGAACACGCGCTTGCGGAGATCCTCCATCTTCCTTACGGAGTCGGAGAACGCGTCGGCGTTCACCTCGACCTTGATCTCGAAGAGGTCCAGCGTATCCGTGGACGAGAGGATGATCTGGTAGTGGGGCGCGACCTCCGGCACCCTCAGCAGGCCCGCCTCGATCTGACCCGGGAATACGTTCACTCCATGGATGATGAGCATGTCGTCGGACCTTGCGGAGATGCGGTCCATGACGCGCATGGTGCGCCCGCACTTGCACTTTTCGGTCTGAAGGCGCGTCAGGTCGCGCGTGCGGTACCTTATCATGGGCGTTCCGGTCCTGGAGATGGTCGTGAAGACGAGCTCGCCGACTTCGCCGTCGGGCAGCGGCTCCAGCGTCTCGGGATCGATTATCTCGGGGTAGAAGTGGTCCTCCCAGATGTGGAGGCCGGTGCGGTACCGGCAGTCGCCCGCAACGCCGGGGCCGGCGATCTCCGTAAGGCCGTATATGTCGTGGGCCACGATGCCCGTCTCGCGCTCGATCGTCTCGCGCATCTCGGAGGTCCAGGGCTCGGCGCCGAAGAATCCGTGCTTGAGCTTCGTGTCGCGGCGGAAGTCGACGCCCTGGCGCTTCGCCTCGTCCATGATCCTGAGGAAGTAGCTGGGGGTGCAGGCGATCACGGTCACGCCGAGGTCCTTCATCAGCATGACCTGGCGCTCGGTGTTGCCGCCGGACGTGGGCAGGACCGCGCAGCCCATGCCCTCGCCGCCGTAGTGAAGGCCGAGTCCGCCGGTGAAGAGGCCGTACCCGTAGCTGACCTGCATGACGTCGCCGGCCCTGACGCCTCCCATCGCGAGGCAGCGCATCGCGCCGTTCTGCCATACGGCGATGTCGCCGAGGGTGTTGGGTATGCAGATGGGCTTGCCCGTCGTTCCGCTCGAGCAGTGGAAGCGGACGATTTCGTCCATCTGCGCCGCCCTGAGCCCCATCGGATACTCGTCGCGGAGATCCGTCTTCTTGGAGAAGGGCAGAAGCTTTATGTCGGCGAGCGTCTTGATGTGCTCGGGCCTTACGCCGCGCTCTTCGCAGCGCCTGCGGAAGAGCGGCACGCGGTTGTACGCGTATTCGACGGTCCACTTCAGCCTGTGGAGCTGCATTTCGCGGAGCTCGCGAACGGGCATGTAGTCGATCGCCGAGACGGGGTGGGTCGGGCAGTTGACGTCCTGCGGGAGGACCGGGTAGAGAGAGTTGAGAAGTTCCATTGCGGTAGGGTTTCCTGAAATGTTGATGTTTTACTTGTCGAATTCGGAAAGGGCGTCGAGGAGGATGTCCATCTGGGCGTCGGTGCCGATTGTAACCCGAAGACGGTCGGCCGTCTTCGGGCCACTAAAGTACCTTACGTATATGTGACGACCCTTGAGGCGCTCGAAGATCTCTGAAGCCTTTGCGTGCGCGGGGCGGGCGAAGACGAAGTTGGACTCGCTCGGCAGGACGTCCCAGCCGCGGCGCTTGAGCTCGGCCGTGAAGCGCTTTCTCGTCGCGATGACCTTCCTTGCGTTTGCGCGCATCCATTTTACGTCCTTTACCGCCGCCAGGGCCGCCGACTGCGCGATGGCGTCGACGTTGTACGAGTCCTTCACCTTGTAGAGCGCGTCGATCAGGTTCCTGGGGCCTGCGCAGTACCCGACTCGCAGCCCGGCAAGCGAAAAGCTTTTCGAGAAGGTGCGCATCACTATGATGTTGCGGTTGCGCGGCCTCAAGGCAAGCTTCATGCAGTTGTCTCGCGCGAAGTCGGCGTAGGCCTCGTCGACGATGACCACTCCCTTGAAGCGCCTCGCGAAGGAGTCTATCGTCTCCGGCTCGGCGAATTCGCCGGTCGGTGCGTTGGGGTTGGTCCAGAGGAAGAGCGAAGTCTCGGGCGGAAGGCTGGAGACGTTCTTGGGTTCCGCTCCGACCCATCTTACGTCCCTTATCGCAGCGAGGGTCTTGTAGAGCGAGTAGCTGGGGTCGAGAGAGCCTATGCATTCGTCGTTTTCGACGAACGCCTTGGCGGAAAGCGCGAGTATCTCGTCGGAGCCGTTGCCTATGAAGATGTTTTCCGGCTTCGCCCCGCACATCTTCGCAATTGCGGCGCGAAGCTCGGAACACTCGGGATCGGGATAGCGGCGGAGCCTGTCCAGGTCGAAGCCTGCAAGCACCTTCGCGCACGCGGGGGAAGGTGGATATGGATTCTCGTTCGTGTTGAGCTTGACGATATCCTTCGCCTTCGGCTGTTCGCCGGGCGTGTACGCAACAAGCTTTCGTACGCTCTTTGTCACTAACATGGCGCAAAATTGTAAGTAGCGCGTATTATACCCTTTTTACCGCTTCCTACGCAACCCCCTAAGGAAGATCGCTTGCTCATCCTTTGGGCTTCAGCCCTAGATGGAGTTTGACAAAATTCACTATTGTGTCATCAACGCAGATATGGTATACTACGCTCCAATTGACACAAAAAAGGAAAATGTCAAAATGAAAAAACTATTGACTGTTGTTTTTGCCATGTCTCTCTGGTCGGCTTTTGCCGCAGGATTCGGCATATACGAAGGATCTGCCCGAGGCAATGCCGTCGGCGGGGCGCTTGTCGGCGAAGCCGATGACGCTACGGCTGTCTACTACAACCCTGCGAACATCGCCTTTTCGACCAATGTCCAGGTTGCTGTCGGCGCCACATTGATCCACCCGTTCTGCGACGTCGAGGTCGATCACGTGCCGCAGAACCGCATGGACCCGGGCTGGTTCACCGTTCCTACCGTATATTTCACGGTCCCGCTGCCGGCGGACTTCACCTTCGGCTGGGGCAACTTCACGGAATACGGCCTTGGTTCGCACTACAATCCCGGCTGGTCCCTTGCCGCCGACACCCAGCAGACCACGATCCGTCAGGTCACGCTGAACCCCAATATCGCATACAAGTTCACCGACTGGCTGAGCGCGTCGCTCGGCATCCGCGAGAGCTGGATTCAGTTCGAGAACTACAAGCAGCCCAATAGCGGCGAGACGTTCTGGTACTCAAACTCGGCCCTTCCCGGCGGGGGAATGTACATGCAGAGCTACCCCGACGCCTATCATCTTCGCACCCATCTGAAGGGTGAGGACTGGGCGACCGGCTGGAACGGCGCCATCAACATCAAGGCGACGGAAAGGCTTTCTCTCGGACTGGTGTACCGTTCCCGCATTAAGCACAAGATCCGCGGCGACTTCACCATGGACGGACGTGTCAATACGCCTGCAGGCACCTTGAGCGCTCCGGCTGTCGCAGCCTCTCAGGGGTATTCCGCAACGTCCCACGCCAGCGCATGGCTTACTCTTCCGCAATCGGTCACTTTCGGCGCAAACTACAAGGTTACCGACCGCTACCGCGTCGGATCGTCCATAACGTGGACCGAGTGGTCCAGCGTCAACACCATCCAGTTCAGGCTTCCGCAGGGCCCCGGTGGCGGCTACCCCCTCAAGCTCAGCTGGAGAAACACGCTCCGTGTCGGGTTTGGCATGGAATACGATCTGCTCGACTGGCTGACCGTTCGCGGCGGCTACACATTCGACGAAGACCCGACCTCCAGGAAGCACTCGACGACGATGTTGCCTTGCGGCGACCGCCATATCATAGGCTCCGGTCTCGGCTTCAAGCTTGCGGACAACCTTTACCTGGACCTTGGCTATTCGTTCATCCGCATGAACAACGAGCACTACATGGTTTCGTACTCCAGGGCGGACGGATCTGTCGGTCAGAAGCGCTACTCCACGCGCAACGGCCATTCACACCTCCTTTCGGCCACGTTGCGCTACAGCTTCTGACGGGATGGCCAAGAAGTCCATCAACCACAAGGAGCGAAAGCGCCAGATTCGGGCGGTCGGCTTGAAGCTGTTCGCCCGGTATGGTTTTGCCGACGTCAACTTCGGGATGATCGCCAAGGAGTGCGGCGTCGCGAGAACGCTCCTCTACACCTATTTCAAGGACAAGCGTGCGATATTCAACGAGGCCGTCAGCGAGGCCACCTCGTCGGTCGAGGCCCAGTATCGCGAGATAATGCGCTCGCGCCAAAGCGCCGACGCAAAGCTCAGGCAGCTTTGCATAGCGGTCTTTGCGCTTCTTTTCGACAACAGGGACTTCCTTTGCGTCATCGTGGACTTTCTCTGCGAATTCCGGCGGAAGGGGACGATCCCCGTAGACAACATAATGCGCCATACCATGGGTCTCAGGCGCATAATCCATTCCCTTGTCGTGGAGGCGAAGCACCGTGGCGAGTACGAGGCGACCGTGGATCCCAACAGGGCCACTTCGCTCATCTACTCGCAGTTCGAGGTCGCGGTGCTGAGGCTCGCGATCTCGGGCGATGCGCAGCTTTCCGACTCGATTGACACCATGAACGCCATTCTGTATGCCTTCCGCTCCACCGAGGGCGTTCTCCGCCGTTTCCGGTAGACTCAAGCCAGTTGACTTGCGGACGGAGAAAAGGTAAAATATCCCCTAAGTTTTCAAACCAAAGAAGGAGAAACAAATGAATCGCTTGATCAAGACCGTAATCGCAGCGGCCGCCATCGCCGCAGTCGCGCCCGTCACCGCCGGTGACATCGAAGAGGAAGAGGGTGTAGTAGGCTGGACGCCTGTGGCCATCGGCCTCGCGACGCCTGTGCAGCTTCCCTGGGGAATCGACAAGTGGGATGTGTTCGGTCTTGACGTGAACCTTTTCTACACCGATACGCCCAAGATGTACGGCCTTGGAGTCGGCGGTCTCGGAATGACGACCCGCCAGGATCTCATCGGTGTCGGTGTCGGCGGTCTCTTCAACTATGCGGCGGCCGATGTGTACGGGCTTCGCGCTTCGCTCGGCGCCAACATCTGCCGCGGAACGGTCTACGGCTTCGATGCCGGTCTCGTCAGCTATCATCTCATAG
>Ga0265298_10000691_pt1 | contig 49299 bp, 48 predicted proteins | sample AusTroGonzalo_MG_3_FD_193486 | JGI IMG/M metagenome (GOLD analysis project Ga0265298, IMG submission 193486) | Bovine rumen microbial communities from tropical cattle in Woodstock, Queensland, Australia - Gonzalo_01 | ecosystem: Host-associated > Mammals > Digestive system > Stomach > Rumen ...
ACCAGTGTTCGCTGCTGGGTGATATTGCCAAAAGCAAGTTCACTCCTGGACAGTTAGTGGCGGTGGGGATTAAGTTCTCTACGCATGAGATTAATGGGGTCTGTTATCAGGACATTATGGCGAATGAGATTGTCCCAGTTAATTGAAAATTGAAAATGGAGACTTTCTGGAGCAGCGAGGGCAGAGGCAAGCTTGCTTGAACTATGCCGAGTCGCGACAGAATTGTTACGAAGTAAAATGGAAAATTATCTAGAAGTAAAGTTATGAGAAGAACAGGTAACAAGTATGGGTTAAGGATCAATAAGTGCTGCGCTTCCTGCCGTTTCAAAGAGACAACACGAATGATGACGACAAGGCACTGCAAGAAGTTGGACAAGGAGGTTAGTCAGTTGGATGTGTGTGAATGCTGGAAAATGAGTAAACTGCTGAGAGAGTTAGGCAGTGCTCGAGGAACAGTGAAACGCAGGGAATATCTGCTTTATCTGACTGACGTTCGAGTGAAAGAGCAAGAAAAGCTTGATAAGGGCGAAAAGGTAGTGCCAAAGAGCATCGCTGAAATCAGAATGGATTATGAAAAGGAGCAAGGCTCTATATATTTGATTTTCTAATTTTTAATTAACCAGAGTTGAAAGGGTGAAGGAAGTCATCGATGTGAAATAAATGGTACCAATAATTCCGACGCAACTTCATCTCACAAACAACTCATTTTATGACTAAAACAACAACGCTGAGCGCCCTGGTGGCTGTCAGCAAGACTGAGACAGGAATGGATTATGTGCAGGTAATGCCAGTTAATCCGAGTGTAGGACAAGTTATGCCGTTTCACGGCCGAGGTTATGGACAGATGCTGAGCAATGGCACCTTTGACTTCGTACGCATACCGAGAAAACGGGGGAAACCCGTACTTAAACTACCGCACAGTTCGGTAACCTATGGTGCAGACGGCTATGACCGTTACATATTTATGCTTCCCTCTGAACAGCGTGATGAGTTCGCCGCATTGCTGAAGAAGGAATCGGTTAAGGTAATCAGGTTTATGAATAATCAAAAGTAATGTATTATGAATGGAACAATAGCAGCAAACACGAAGCATGCGGGTGATGCCAAGAGAGATCACCGCGGCTATGCTGAGCCTTTCACATCGGAGCAGGTTGACCGCCTGCTCCGTGAGAAGTGGCTGAAACAGATGGTGACGAATATACGCAAGGGAAAGGAGAAAATGAAGGACTGGTTGCCGTTTGTTTGTCCGCACTATTCAAGGTTCAAGGATAATCATCGTGCCCAGGATGACATTATACCCGAAGCTTTCACTTTCATGACCTGCGTGGATGTGGATGACCTCTCACTGGTAGAAAAGGCCATTGCCAATACAAAGAAGGTGATAGAGGACGATCTTTCCGACTGGCAAGACAAAGTGCTTCGCATGGATTATTCTGCCCGAAAGAAAGTGCATATCTGGTTGCAGTTGCCCATTGGACTGACCATCGCCGAGACGCAGAAGGCTTTCTGTAAAGAGATTGATATCCCCTATGATGAAAGTTGTATAACGCCCGAGCGTTTCATCTTTCTGACTGGCATAGAGGAGGAGATATATCGCTCTGAACGTTGGTTACAACCCATGAGTGAGGAGGAACTGGAACAGCGACGTGAGGCTTATTTGCAGCGAAAATTGGATGTTGATGGAAGACCGTTATTATTGAATAATGAAGAAATTAAAAAAGAGAATAATGGTCAGCCGGTTAATACTACTAATGAGTCTCAATTTTCTCCAGTTACCGAACGTGTTCGCTTCATAGCTCAGGGGGTAATAAAAGAGAAAGGATTGGAGGCAAGTGATTTCCTGGATATGGGTGGCAGGCATACTACGGTAAAGGTGTTCCTGAGCGGAGCTACCCAGCTGCTGACAAAGGAGGAAACCAATGGAATCCTGGCAGAACTGATGCCTGAGCATTGGAATGACCAAAACATTCAGCAACTGGTAAATGACTTCTACAAGAGATATACCGACCCTAATCAGAAACTGCTGAAGTATCAGGAGGCATTGTTTACGAAAAGTCAGCGTTTGTATGGCAAAGAGGCGACATTGGAGACGGAGAGTTCTCCATCTGTTGAAGTATCACCAACACCTCCGGAAATGCCTGCAAAATTGCCTAAATTGGTGCAACTGCTCACCAGCAACACCCCTGAAGTGTATATGCCTGCTGTGGCACATGCCATTTTCCCACCATTGGCTACTCATCTTTGTGGCGTAAGATTCTGCTATACCGACAATGTAGAGCATGAGGCTACATTGATGAACTGCCTGATGGCAGGCACGGGAGCCGGTAAGGGTTGTATAGACGAACCAATTATGAGAATCATGGCAGATATTAAGCGTCGTGACAAGGAAAACGAGAAGAGGGAATTAGAGTGGAAGAAGGATTACCAGAGGAAAGGTGCCAACAAGGACAAGATGGTGCGTCCTGAAGGACTTGTGATCCAGATTATAGATGCAGATATGACGAAACCTGCGCTAGTGACTAGAATGGATGAAGCCGAAGGACACTTTGTGTATGTAAAACTGAACGAACTGGATTTGTTTGAACAGCTGAAAGGACAGACAGGCAAGCAGCATTTCCAACTGATGTGCCTGGCTTTTGACCCAGGGGCAGAGTATGGACAAACACGTGTGGGAACCCAGTCAGTTACTGCCCGACCTGTATGTCGTTTCAACTGGAACGCCTGTACCACCATTCTGAAAGGTCGTCGGTTCTTCAGCAAGGTTTTGACCGATGGACCCATCAGCAGAATCAATTTCTGCACGATTCCCGAAACAGAGATTGGTGCTGAACAACCCATTTATGGTCAATATGACGCTGCCTTTGATGAAGCGTTAAGACCTTATATTGACAACCTTGTTTCAGCTCGCGGACTGATTGATTGTCAGCAGGCTTATAGGCTGGCCAAGAAGTTGCAGCAGGAGTGTGCTGAGTTTGCAAGATTATCACAATCGGAAGTCTATTGGAACCTGTCGCACAGAGCTATTGTGATTGCCTGGCTAAAGGCTTGTGTGCTCTATGTGGCGAATGACCAGAAGTGGGAGCGTTCAATTGAGGATTTTATCCGTTGGAGTCTGGAATATGATCTATGGTGCAAGATGCAGTTCTTTGGTGCCGACATCGAGAAGGCTACCAATGGCGATGATGCCCGTATAGGAACGCGTGGGCCTCGCAATCTTCTGGAACTGTTGCCTGATGTCTTCACATTGGAGGATGCAAAGCGTGTGAGGCTAAAGCAAGGAATGAGTGTCGAGAAGGTTGGCAACATGATCAGTACTTGGAAGACACGTCAATATGTAATACAGATGACAGATGACAGTTTCCAGAAGAGCAGTAAATTTATTAGAAATGATTAAAACGGATGCTATGTTAGACAGAACCAAGAACCTCTCCGAGCACTTTTCGCTCGGAGAGTTGACCAAGACCAGTTTTAAGACTGACGATAACAACGAGCCGCCGTTGGAGGTGGTTGAGAACCTGATTGACCTCTGCGAGAATTGGCTGGAGGAGTTGCGCTTCAACTATAACACCATTTATGTGTTGAGCAGTATTGAGGATTACTACACCTCGAAAGAGGTAGAGCCATTAGTGATTAACCAGGGCTTCCGTTCCTACCAAGTAATGTTGGCGATGGAGAGGGCAGGGCTGAACCCCAGCAGAACCAGCAACCACATGAAAGGCTGTGCCGTAGATATCCGCTGTGCAGGCGTGGAGCAAGCCCTTCGCTACATGACTATCCTGATAGACATTGCCGACCAGAAAAAGCAAGACTTTGATGAACTTTTTCTCGAGAAGCGAGGCACCGTCTATTGGCTGCACTTTGCCGCCAAACCGACGGACAATCGTAGAAAGATTGGATTTATCTTGAAGTGATTGGTTATCCCCGCCACTGGCGGGGGTAGCTTTCTTTATGGTATAAAATAAAGACGACCATCCTCCTTTATTACTCTATTTTAATTAGAGTACTAATTTACGTAAGTGCCGTGATTATGTGATGATTTCATTTAAATTCGGCTAATAATTTTAATATATTTGTAACCTATAAAACGATAAAGAAATGGCAAATAGAAACATCATACTCCTACATGTTTTGGAGTCAGATACATACGAGTTCTACGGCTCGCCAGCCTCTTTGTATGACAGGCATGAGGCCAAAGAACTACTGATTGCCCAGACCAGTCTGAACAATCATTTCAGTAAACAAGCTGCCCAAGGCAAAGAACTTGTTTACAAAAACAGCTATTGCGAAATACGCAAGGGCGAAATTTATGTGAAACCTAGTACGAGAGGTAGGAAGAAAGAGGGTTTTGAGTAATGGTTTTTAATTCTTTCATTTTCCATATAAATGTACAAAGAATTAACAAATTGAATAATGAGTATGGACGAGGCAAATATTATAACCTGTATCATTAATGTTGTTAATAGTCATAATCGAATAATTGGCACCTCAACAAATGAACATAATAGACTTCACGCTTTAGGTGAGCCATTAGAAGATTATGTCAAAGATTTATTTTCGAGTGCTGAAGGCTTGAGTAAAGAAGAAAGAGTAATTCGTCACAATTCCGTTTTTTCTTATGGTGGTGGGAAGAATAATCCCCCTGATGCAATCATTAGAAATGGAGATGCAATAGAAGTTAAGAAGGTTGAATCTATCGGAGACATACCACTTAATAGTAGTTACCCCAAATCGAAATTATACAGAAATGATTCAAGAATATCCAGTGATTGTAAAAATATTGAAAATGGAACATGGGGACCAAAAGATATTATTTATGCAATAGGATGTATTAAAAATAAAGAACTTAAATCCTTTGCACTTGTGTATGGAAGTATTTATTGTGCCAATAAAGAATGTTATGAAAACCTCTTTAATTCAATTAAATATTCTATTAATAATGTAGATTTTGTTTTAGAGGAAACCAATGAACTCGCTCATGTAAATGCAGTAGATCCTCTCGGAATTACATATTTTCGAGCAAGGGGTATGTGGGGTATTTCTCATCCGTTTAAGGTGTTTGATTACATTCATTCTTATAACAGAAATAATGAATTTGAAATGGTGGCAATAATACCAACAGAGAAGTTCAATTCGTTTGCTAATAAGAATGAGTTGATTGTTATGACCGAAAATGATGAAAGATTTAATATATATGATAAACAAGTAAAAAATCCAAATAATACAGTTGAATTATTGGATGTAAAATTAATAACTTACATTGTATGAAAATAATTAGTCTTTTTAGTGGTTGCGGCGGTTTGGATTTAGGTTTTGAGAAAGCGGGATTTGAAATACCCGTTGCAAATGAATTTGACCCTACTATATATGAAACATTTAAAATTAATCACCCTAAGACAAAACTGATTGAGGGTGATATACGCAACATTTCTGAGGATGATTTCCCCAAAGATGTTGATGGAATTATTGGTGGACCACCTTGCCAATCTTGGTCAGAGGCTGGCGCTCTTAGGGGGATAGAGGACCAACGTGGACAATTGTTTTTTGACTATATCCGAGTTTTAAGGAAGACTCAGCCTAAATTCTTTTTAGCTGAGAATGTAAGCGGCATGCTTGCTAACCGACATTCTGATGCTGTTAAAAATATCCTGAAAATGTTTGATGAAAGTAACTATAATGTGTCATTGACTTTAGTTAATGCCAAGGATTATGGTGTCGCACAAGAAAGAAAAAGGGTGTTCTATATTGGTTTTAGAAAAGACTTGAATATTAATTTTATCTTCCCTGAAGGTTCAACAAAAGATGATTCTAAAAAGATTACTTTAAGGGATATTATTTGGGATTTACAATTTACTGCTGTACCATCAGGACTTAATAACAAGCATAATCCGGAAGCTATTAATAATAATGAATACTTTACAGGTGCTTACTCTCCTATATTTATGAGTCGAAATAGAGTTAAATCATGGGACGAACAGGCTTTTACTGTACAAGCATCAGGTCGTCAATGTCAGTTACATCCCCAGGCTCCAAAAATGGTTAAGGTTGGGACAAACGATTGTCGATTTGTTAAGGGAAAAGAAGACCTTTATAGGAGAATGACTATTAGGGAAGTGGCAAGAGTTCAGGGATTCCCCGATAATTTCAAATTTATTTATGAGAGTACTAATGATGCCTATAAAATGATAGGGAATGCAGTACCAGTTAATCTCGCATATGAAATAGCATTAGCAATTAAAAAAACGTTATATGAGCAGTAAGAGTAATGATCAAGGTAGAGCGTATGAATATATAACTCTTCTTACGCTATATTCCGAAATTTCAAAGATTAGAAAAGCCGAAATTATTTCTAATAGTAGTTTGTTAGCAGCTAAGCATGCATGGAACATCATGAGTGCTTCAATGAAAAGTATATTAAAAATCAGTGCCGAGTCTTTTATACCTGAGATATTTGAATTGGAACCATTAATACTTGAAATATCAAATGATACCGTAGAACTTTTAATTCAAAAAGACACTCGAGGGGAGGATGGTGATGTTAGAGATATTCTTATAGTACGAAGTGGTATAGAATGGGAAATAGGCTTAAGTATGAAGCATAATCACTTTGCTGTTAAACATAGTCGTCTATCACCATCTATTGATTTTGGAGCAAAATGGTATGGTTATAAATGTTCTGCCACTTATTGGAATAAAGTAACCCCCATATTTAGAAGATTACAAACCTTAAAAGACAACCGGATAAAGTGGAGTGATGTACCCGATAAGAAAGATATTATCTATGTGCCAATTTTAAAAGCTTTTATTGATGAAATTAATAAAGCTTGTCTTGTTCATAAGGATGTCCCTCAGAAAATGACTGAATATCTACTTGGTGAATATGATTTCTATAAGATTATTAGTGTTGATAATCAAAACATAACGAGTATTAGGGCTTTCAATTTGTATGGGACTTTAAATCGACCTTCGAAGAATAAAAAAACAGGTAGCGTTCCCAAGACAGTTTTACCAACACGCATAGTAAGCCTGGACTTCAAACCTAACAGTAATACAACTGTAGAATTGTATATGGATAATGGATGGCAATTTTCTTTTAGAATACATAGTGCAAGTACTTTCGTAGAAAACAGTTTAAAATTTGATATCCAAAGCATCGGTATGCCAACTACTATTCTTACAATAAATTGCAAATGGAAATAAGATGAAAGTCGTATCTCTTTTTTCTGGCTGTGGGGGGCTTGACCTCGGTTTTGAAAGAGCTGGATTTGATGTTATTTGGGCTAATGAATATGATAAAACTATTCATACTACCTATAATCTAAACCATCCCTATACAGAGCTTAATACTTCTGATATTCGAAACCTTTCTTCATTTGATGTCCCTGATTGCGACGGTATTATAGGTGGACCACCTTGTCAATCTTGGAGTCTTGGGGGAAAGTGTTTAGGTATAGAAGATGAAAGAGGTAAGCTTGTCTTTGATTATATAAGAATAGTCAAAGAGAAACAACCCAAATTTTTCATTATGGAAAATGTCCCAGGGATGGTAACACCTAAACACATTGATTCTTTCAAACATTTTCTTAGTCTCTTTAAAGATGCTGGATATACTCTTAAATATGAACTAATTAATGCCTCTGATTTTGGAGTCCCCCAGGATAGGTTAAGAGTCTTTATTATTGGCATAAGAAATGATTTAGATATAGAATATATTTTCCCATCTCCATTAGAAAGTACCCCCATTTCATTGTATCATGCTATTAGTGATTTGTCTGAAGACCCCATACCATATGATAAAGATATTGTTGATAATAATAGAGGTACTATTCCAAATCATGATTATTATATTGGGGCTTATGACCATAAGTTCATGGCAAGAAACAGAGTCCGTTCCTGGGATGAGTTATCTTTTACTATACAGGCTCAAGCTAAAAACGAACCACTTCATCCTCAGGCTCCAAAGATGGTTTATGTATCCCCTGATGAAAGAAGATTCGTTATAGGGAAAGAATCATTATATCGCCGACTTAGTGTAAGAGAATGCGCAAGAATTCAGACTTTCCCGGATTCTTTCAAATTCTTATACCAAAACATAGAAGATGGTTACAAAATGGTAGGGAACGCTGTCCCCCCTCGTCTTGCATATTATTTGGCAAAATCTATATTATCTTGTTTCTCTTCTTATGAGAAATATAAAAAACCAGAGTTAGCTTTAGTGGGTTATGTAAAGAGCAATCGGGATTTCGATACCATTAATAAAATTAGTCGATATTATATAAGGGGTGGCACAAGACCTGGAGCGATGCAATATAATCAGATTTCTAAGCCCATAAAATGGCTTGTCCTACATAGAGAAGATAAAAAAGAGGTCTATGAATTAGAACCAGAAAGTGCTGTAGCATGTAATAATGAAACGATAAGTAAATTAGGTTTTTATCCCAAAGGGCAAGAATACTGGTTGTTTAAAATTAAGAATAGGGTTGAAGATGAAAATAAACAGGTTTCTTTATTAAACCAAATTAATGAATTCAAGATTTCGCCTCAAATTATTATTGTTACTTGATAATTATAAGAAGTACTTTTAATATGATTGAGAAAAGATCAATATACGTGGCTAGCAGTTGGCGAAACCAATATTATCCTGAAGTTATAGCCAAGTTAAGGGGGGGTGGACATAATGTTTATGACTTCCGCAATCCTCCTTCAGGCGATCCAGGTTTCAAGTGGAGTAGTGTAAGTGAGGATTATATGGAGTGGTCTCCGCAACAATATCGTAATATGCTTCATCATGATAAAGCAGAAAGGCAATTTCGCAATGATATTGAAGCAATGGAGTCTTGTGACACTTGTGTTTTAGTTCTTCCTTGTGGAAGGAGTGCACACACAGAAGCAGGATGGTTTGCTGGTAAGGGTAAATATACGATTGTTTATATACCTGAAAGACAAGAGCCCGAGTTGATGTATAAACTTTTTGATAAAGTTTGTTGCTCTCTTGATGAATTGATAAATGCTTTATAATATATGGTTAAACTCTCTATACAGCAGGTACACAGATATATGTCTCAGATTCGGTCGATGGACACCAAGCCAGAGATGATAGTGAGGCGTGGGCTGTGGAAGAGGGGATTCAGGTATAGGCTCAATCATAAACGGTTGCCTGGGCATCCGGATTTGGTGCTTCGCAGATATAAGACGTGCATCTTTATCAATGGGTGCTTCTGGCATGGGCATAATGTGGCTTTGCCACAAATGGATAATGAAGAATGGATAATTGAGAATTCTGCTTGTTGCAAGATTCCTAAAACCAATACTGAGTTCTGGGTGAAGAAGATTGCGAGAAACCAAGAGCGTGATTTAGAAGTGAAGCAAAAGCTGAAGGCTATGGGATGGAACTGCATCACCATCTGGGAGTGTGAGCTGAAGCCTGCCAAGCGTGAAGCTACCTTGCAATCGCTTACCTTTACACTGAACGAGATCTTCTTGAATAATAATAGGGTGAAGCCTTATCATGAACAAGAAAGTCTACCTTTAATTGCTGCTGAAGAGACATCAGAATATAGGACGAAAAAGAAAAGCCAATAGCGAGTAACTATTGGCTTATTATATTATCAATTGTATAGGTCGTATCTCGGCTCTTTGTGCAACGATAGATATTTCTTGATGGCTTCGTCCATCGTGGGGAAATCTGCATCAGCCAGCAGAGCAACTCTCGTGTCTTTATACTCTATCTTTACTATATCGTCTTCGTCATTAAATACTCGACGTACCTTATTTGAATTAACGAGGATGTTGCCTCCATTCTTATCAACCAGGTCTATCAGCATATAGATAGCTGCTCTTTTTTTAGTTCTTTCGTCCATAATCTTGAAGTTGTTTATTTTCTTACAAATATACTCATTTATAAACAAATACACAACTTTTTTTGCATTTTTTTTATTGCTTTTTTAGTCATAAATCATTTTATTTGCTTATATTTGTAGTCGGAATAATTAAAACATAATATCATGAAAGAAGTGAATAATGACAAGCGTGTGTTGCAGGTGGAGATTGGCAACAACGTGAAGAAGGTAGATATCACTGGCAAGGATGCTGATGATAAGGTAGTTATGAGGCAGGAACTGAGCGAGGATGATTTGGATCAGATAGCTGGTGGGGTTCAATTATGTGCGCATTACGGAAAAAGATGTCCCTTGAATCCTTGATTTAACATAGCCCATAGATTTTCTTTGCTTATATTTGTAGTCGGAATTATTAAACATTCAATATTATGAAAGAGGTAAATAATGACAAGCGTGTGTTGCAGGTGGAGATTGACAACAACGTGAAGAAGGTGGATATCACTGGCAAGGATGCTGATGATAATGTGGTTATGAGGCAGGAACTGAGCGAGGATGATTTGAATCTGGTGACGGGTGGTAATTTATATGCAGTTCCTGCTGGAGAACAGTCCGTGATTGGTGGTTTGGGTGGTACGAAGTTGACGAGTCTTGATGGTAATTCTCCGATAGTAGCAACTCAACATGATCTTGCGAGAATGGGTTTATCTGCAGATGCTAGCTCTGCTGATACCTCTCTTTTTTCTGATCCTGGCAAAGATTATAAGATTAGTTTTGGGGGGTGATGTAAATTGTAATTATAATATAGATAAAATGAAAAAGTTATTGATTAGGTTGGTAATGGTGTGTGCTGCTGTGTTGGTGGCATGTAATGCTAATGGGCAGAGTAAGTATGAAACGGATGTTTTTACCACTAAGAGCGGTAAGAAGGTGACGGTATATGCGCTGATGCATGCCAGCGTGCGTGTGGTATATGATGGCAAGGAGATTGAAATTGACCCTGTGTTGAAACTGCGTGACAGAACTGTGGATTATGCGGCAATGCCTAAGGCGGACTATCTCTTTGTGACGCATGAACATGGCGACCATTATGATGCAGAGGCTATTAAACTGCTATCGAAGGATAAGACGCAGCTGATTATGAACAAGCGTTGCGCCGATATGTTTGGTGCCGGAAAGGTGATGGTCAATGGTGACAAGTTGCAAATTGCCGATGACTTTACGGTGGAGGCGGTGCCTGCCTATAACTACTCGGAGGCTAACCTGACCAAGCATCCTAAGGGGCGTGACAATGGCTATATTCTGACTATCGACGGTCTGCGTATTTACTTTGCGGGTGATACCGAGGACGTGCCTGAAATGGATGGCATCAAGGATATCGATGTGGCTTATTTCCCATGCAATGGTCCTACAATGACGGTAGAGCAGTTTGTTCGTGCTGCTAAGCTTATCAAACCAAAAGTGCTGTTCCCGTATCATTTCAGTCAGACGGATGTCAGCGTTATTCCTGCTCAACTGAAAGAGGATGGGATAGATGTCAGACTCAGACGTTTTTAATTGACATAAGGGCTTTGGTGTATAGCTATGGATGTTCTGGAACTAATGAATCGTGACAGGTTTGCTGCTAATGCGGGTTGCAAGCTGACCGAGGTGGATGGACAGCATGCGGTGGCGGAGATGACGGTGACAGCTGAGCACCTGAATGGCGGAGGCGTTTGTCAGGGTGGGGCGCTCTTTACGCTGGCTGACCTGGCTATAGCTGCTTTGGTGAACAGTGGGGGCCGACTTACTTTTGGTATCAGCAACAACATTGTGTTTGTGTCGAGTGCCAATGTGGGCGACCTGCTGCGGGCTGAAGCGGTGTGGGTGGCTGATCATCATAAGATTCCTTCTGCTGAGGCAAGGGTGACGAATCAGGAGGGGCGCCTTATCTGTCATGTGACGGGAATGGGGTATCGGAAGACTATTTCTTCGTGATAAAAAAAAGAGGAGCAAGTTTTTGGGAATTGAAAATAAAGCTGTATCTTCGCAACCGCTAAGCAGTTTGCGGCAGTAGCTCAGTTGGCAGAGCGTTGGCTTCCCAAGCCGAAGGTCGCGGGTTCGAACCCCGTTTGCCGCTCAACTTTCGAAATGCACTTCTTGTAAAAAGGGGTGCATTTTTTTGTGCTTTCATAAATAGGTTGTATCTTTACACGGAAAAGTATAATCAATTGAAATTTTATAGTATCATGAAAAAAACTTTTACTTTGATGGTGCTGTGCATCGTGGCCGTTGTGGCGTATGCACAGGAATACAAAACAGTGGAGAATATTCCTTATCACGCTGATGCGGGCGAATATGCTGCTGAGCGTTGCAAGTTGGATGTGTATTATCAGGACGGCGTGAAGGACTTGCCTGTGGTGGTGTGGTTCCACGGCGGAGGTTTGACAAGTGGCAACAAGCAGATACCTGCACAGCTGAAAGATAGCAAAATTATTGTGGTGGCGGTGAACTACCGATTGCTGCCTAAGGCTGAACTGCCTGAGGTGATTGATGATGCGGCAGCAGCTGTGGCGTGGGCGTTTAAGAACATTGCGCAGTATGGTGGCGATGTGAACAAGATTTATGTGAGCGGTCACTCTGCTGGTGGTTATCTGACAAACATGATTGGCCTTGACAAGAAATGGCTGGCGAAATATGGCATTGATGCCGACAAAATTGCGGCGCTGGTACCGTTCAGCGGTCAGGTGATCACACACTTCGCTTACCGTCAGAGCAAGGGCATGAAGAATACGCAACCGCTGATTGATGAGTTTGCTCCGCTGTACTGGATTCGTCCTGATGCGCCGAAGATGGTGATTATATCTGGCGACCGCGAGGAGGAGATGCTGGGTCGTTATGAGGAGACGGCTTACTTCTGGCGTATGCTGAAGGTGGTGGGACATCCGGATGTGACGATGTATGAGTTGGATGGCTATAATCATGGGGAAATGGCGGCGCCTGCGTTTCATCTGCTTAAGAAATACGTTATTTATCCGAGACCCAAGATGGATTGGAACCGCTGATGGTTCTCATCCGAAATGGATGTGCCGACGGCTGACTGCGAGCAGATATGCCGCCTACACACATCCATTTCTCCTGATAGTGAAATCGTTTTAAATACCTCTTTTTCGTTTTTAGGCGTGAAAGAGGTATTTTTAAATTCTTTTTATTATCTTTGTGAACTAACTAATAATGATAAAACTGGTTACGTATGGAAAATAAGGAAAAGAAAGCCATTAGTCGTCGCCATTTTTTGGGACTGATGGGGGCGGGTGCTGCAGCTGCTGGCGCAATGACCTTTACGGGGTGCGGCAACAAGCAGAATGCGATGTATGACCCTTCAGGACATCACTCTACGCCTGTGCCTGAGGCTGACCAGATGACCTATCGCTCTTGGCCTAATCTGGGTGGCGACCGCATCTCGTTGTTGGGATACGGATGTATGCGATGGCCGATGATCAATGATGCTAACGGCAGACCACAGGCTGTTGACCAAGAACGTGTGAATGAGTTGATTGACTATGCGATGGCCCATGGCGTAAACTATTATGACACATCGCCTGCCTATTGTATGGGTCTTTCGGAAAAGGCTACGGGTGATGCACTGAAGAAATATCCACGCGAGTCTTATTATATTGCTACCAAATTGTCGAACTTTGATCCAAGAACGCATAGCTATGAGGGCTCAAAGGTGATGTATGAGAACTCTTTCAAGGAGCTTTCTACTGACTATATCGACTACTACTTGCTGCATGTGATGGGGCAGGGTGGCTTGGAGATGTCGAAGCGTCGTTTCTTTGAGAACGGTATGTATGATTTTCTGCTGAAGGAAAAAGAGGCGGGCAGGATTCGCCACTTGGGTTATTCTTTCCATGGGGATCAGGCAACGTTTGACTGGACAATGGAGGAGCATGACAAGGGTAACTTCCATTGGGACTTCGTGCAGATTCAGATGAATTACTTGGATTGGCATCATGCGGTGGGTGCATCGATGACGGCTGAATATATGTATAATGAGCTGACAAAGCGCAATATTCCTGTGGTGGTGATGGAGCCACTGTTGGGTGGTCGTTTGGCGAATATTCCTAATCACTTGGTGGCGCGACTGAAACAGGCTGAGCCTGAGAACAGTGTGGCGTCGTGGGCATTCCGTTTCGTTGGGTCACATCCTAATGTGTTCTGTGCATTGAGTGGTATGACGTATATGGAGAACTTGCATGACAATATTCGTAGTTTTGCACCACTGAAGGAGCTGACGGACGAGGAGAAGGAGTTCTTGTATGTGACGGCTGACTTGATGCAGGAGTATCCTACGGTGCCTTGCAACCAGTGTAATTATTGTATGCCTTGTCCTTATGGCTTGGATATTCCTGGTATTCTTACGCATTACAACAAGTGTGTGAACCAGGGTTACTTGCCTGAGTCGCAGCAGGATGCAAACTATCGTGAGGCTCGTCAGGCATTCCTCGTGGGCTATGACCGTACGGTGCCGAGAATGCGACAGGCTTCGCATTGCACGAACTGTAATCAGTGCTCGCCTCATTGTCCGCAGATGATCAACATCCCTGACTGGATGAATCGTATTGATGACTTTGTTGAGAAATTGAAGCAGAACACACTCTAATATTTCGCCTAAATGGATGTGCCGGCGGCTGACTGCGAGCAGATATGCCGCCTACACCCATCCATTTGGCTTCATATTATAATAAGAGACTCCGGAAATCGGGGCCTTTTTCTTTGTGCTACCATAGTCAACTACCTTTTTCAACTCTTGACATAGTTCAAGAGCTGAACCTCCGAGGCTAAAAAAACTTCACTTTTCGCTAAACTGCAAGAACTCGCTAACGCTCAAACAGGCTTGCAGCTTTTAACGCGCTAAGCTCGTTTTTTTCTTAACGCCTCTCCACTTATGCTCTTTCACTATGCAATGTTTCAAGACGGTAGTTTTCTTTGAGGCAAGAGAATAACTTGATGGTGGAGCCGACATTCTTCTCTGCAGCGTTAAGAAAATCGGGAAAGTTTTCCATATAAAAACGCAAACTGTTTGAGCGTGAGCGAGTTTTTGCGTTTTAGGAAAGCTTGTGCAAACCGAACGCAATAAAGCTTGCTTTAATTGCTGAGGTGCAGCCAAGGTTATTCAAAACGTGAGTGATTTTTAGTGGAAGAGATGCAGTCGGCGAAGCCATCAAAATATGATGAAAGCAAAGAAAAGAAGAAAAAGAAAGGCTGCGAATTTCGCAGCCTTCATTCTCCATTCTCCATTTTCCATTATCCATTATTTAATTCCGGAAGACAAGTCCTTCGCCAAAGCTATCGACAATGATAGGCTTAGTGCGATCAATCTCTTCGCCAAGGAGCTTGCGAGAAAGCTCGTTGAGCATGTAGTCCTGGATAGCACGCTTCACAGGACGGGCACCGAACTCTGGATCGTATCCCACTTGGGCAAGGTAGTTGAGGGCATCGTCGGTAACCTCGAGCTCCACACCATTGTCGTGCAACATACGCTTGACGTTGTTCAACTGCAGGTTGACAATCTGACGGATCTCGCTCTCGCTAAGCGGAGTAAACATGATAGTGTCGTCGATACGGTTGAGGAATTCAGGACGAATCTGCTTCTTCAACATCTCCATCACATTGCGCTTGGTCTCTGCCAACAGCTGTTGCTTGTTGCTCTCGGTAAGCTGCGCCATCTGGCTCTGGATATAACTGCTACCCATGTTGGATGTCATGATAATGATAGTATTCTTGAAGTTTACAGTACGTCCCTTGTTGTCTGTCAAGCGACCATCGTCGAGTACTTGCAGCAAGATGTTGAACACATCTGGGTGCGCCTTCTCGATCTCGTCGAACAAGACAACAGAGTAGGGCTTGTGGCGCACAGCTTCGGTGAGCTGACCACCTTCTTCATAGCCCACGTAGCCCGGAGGCGCTCCGACAAGGCGAGATACGGTGAATTTCTCCTGATACTCACTCATATCGATACGCGTCATCATGCTCTCATCATCGAACAGGAACTCTGCCAACGCCTTTGCCAACTCGGTCTTACCAACGCCTGTGGTACCCAGGAACAGGAACGAACCAATAGGTCGCTTAGGATCTTGCAGACCTGCACGGCTACGGCGCACAGCATCAGAAATGGCCTTTATGGCTTCGTCCTGACCAATAACACGCTTGTGCAGCTCTTCTTCCAAATGCAACAGTTTCTCACGTTCGCTCTGCATCATCTTGCTTACAGGGATACCTGTCCAACGGGCTACCACCTCAGCGATGTCCTCGTCATCAACTTCCTCCTTGATCATCGCTTTGTCGCCTTGCAACTCATGCAGCTTGCGCTGAGTATCTTCAATCTCCTGATTGAGGCTCTGCAATTTACCGTAGCGAATCTCGGCCACCTTGCCATAGTCGCCTTCGCGCTCGGCACGCTCAGCCTCGAACTTCAGGTTCTCGATTTCCACCTTGTTCTGCTGTATCTTGTTGACCAGCGTCTTCTCGTTCTGCCACTTGGCCTTGTACTGACTTTCTTGCTCCTTGAGCTCAGCCAGTTCTTTGCCTATCTGCTCGAGCTTAGGCTCGTCGTTCTCACGTTTGATGGCCTCGCGCTCAATTTCCAACTGCTTGATCTTTCGGGTGATTTCATCCAGCTCCTCAGGCACGGAGTCAATCTCCATACGCAATTTTGCTGCAGCCTCGTCCATCAGGTCGATGGCTTTGTCAGGCAGGAAACGATCGGTGATATAACGGTTACTCAGTTCAACGGCAGCAATGATGGCATCGTCCTTGATACGCACATGATGGTGGTTTTCGTAGCGCTCTTTCAATCCTCTTAATATAGATATGGTGTCAAGGGTACTTGGCTCATCCACCATCACTACCTGGAAGCGTCGTTCCAATGCCTTATCCTTCTCGAAATACTTCTGGTATTCGTCGAGGGTGGTGGCACCAATGCTGCGCAACTCACCTCGTGCCAATGCAGGCTTCAGGATGTTGGCAGCATCCATAGCACCCTCGCTTTTGCCAGCGCCCACCAGTGTGTGTATCTCATCGATAAACAAGATGATGTTACCGTTTGATTTGGTGACCTCATTGATGACGGCTTTCAGTCGCTCCTCAAACTCACCCTTGTATTTGGCACCAGCAATCAGGGCACCCATATCAAGAGAATAAACTTGCTTGTTTTTCAGGTTCTCTGGTACATCACCACGCAGGATACGATGTGCCAGCCCCTCTACGATGGCGGTCTTACCAGTACCTGGCTCACCAATCAAGATAGGGTTGTTCTTGGTGCGTCGGCTCAAAATCTGCAGCACGCGACGAATCTCTTCATCACGTCCAATTACAGGATCGAGCTTGCCACTTCGCGCTGCCTCGTTCAGGTTGATGGCGTATTTGTCGAGGGCTTGGTAGGTGTCCTCCGATGACTGTGAGTTGACTTTCTGTCCCTTTCGCAGTTCGTCGATGGCACTTGCCAGTTCTTTCTCGGTCATACCTGAATCTTTCAGTATGGTGGAAGCAGTGCTGTTTACCTTGAGCAATGCCATAACAATGGGTTCGATGGAAACAAATTCATCGCCCATTTTCTTGGAAATGTCCTCTGCCTGTTGCAGCACACTATTGGCTTCACGGCTAAGGTAGGGCTCACCTCCCTGAACCTTGGGCAGTTTGCTGATTTCCTGGTCGAGTCGCATGGAAACCTGCTGTTCGTTCATGCCCAGTTTCTGGAAGATAAACTTCATGATATTATCGCCCGTATGCATTACCGCTTTGAGCAGATGCACTGGCTCGATAGATTGCTGCCCCTGGCGTTCTACCAGGTTCACAGCTTCTTGCACAGCCTCCTGTGCCTTGATAGTATAATTCTTGAAATTCATAATCTTGATGCTCCTTTCTTCGTTTGTTTTGTGTTAGTTTTTACACCTTCTTCGGCGCAAATTCCTTGCCAACTGACAGGTTCAGTCAAAATGGCTGAACATCATGATTATAGAGCGACAATTTGTCGGTTTTGAGTTTACGGACTATCCACTTAAAAAAGCAATAGTAATTAAAGATATTTAAGGAAATTGATTTGCCGTAATGACGGATTATCATTATTTTTGTGCTGCATATTATGAATTTATTATTTAAAGAAAGAAATTAATAACTAAAACACCAAATGAAGACTATTTACGATTACACCGTGAAGGACAGGAAAGGCCGTGATGTATCCCTGAAGGAATATGCTGGCGAAGTGATTTTGATTGTGAATACTGCTACCCGTTGTGGGTTTACCCCTCAATATACCGAGTTGGAGCAGATGTACGAGAAATACCGCAGTCAGGGCTTTAATATCCTCGACTTCCCCTGCAACCAGTTTGGACAGCAAGCTCCTGGCACTGCAGAAGAGATTCATGAATTCTGCCAATTGAACTATGCTACCAAATTCCCTCAGTTCAAGAAGGTTGATGTGAACGGCGACAAAGCTTCTCCTTTGTTCACTTTCCTGAAGAGTCAAAAGTCTTTTGCCGGCTTTGATATGAATCATCCTATTGCGAAGATTCTGGATGAGATGTTGTCGAAGGCTGATCCTAACTATAAGGATTCTTCTGACATCAAATGGAACTTTACGAAGTTCTTGATTGATAAGAAGGGTTTAGTGAAGGCTCGCTTCGAACCTACCGAAAGTATGGAGGTTGTGGCAAAGGAAATAGAGAAGATATTATAGGGATATTCGCATTGTGTATGTGCCGGCAATTAATGCCAGGCCTAACATATTGCTGATTAACTCATTAAAAAATAATAAATTAGGCTGCTCAGTTCGAGCAGCCTAATTTATTTCCTTCTTGCCTTTCGTGCAAACTCAAATAGTGCAGGGCTGAGGTGACAATAGCCATCGGGATGCTTGTCGAGATAATCTTGGTGATATTCATCAGCAGCGTAGTAATTGCTTAGAGGCAGTACCTCAACAACTAAGGGGCGGTCGTATTGCTGCGCCACTTCGTTAAACACTTGCTGGATAATAGGCAGGTCGCTGCAATCAGTATAATAGATGCCTGTGCGATAGCGAGTACCCTCATCTTCACCTTGTTTGTTCAGGCTGGTGGGGTCGATGGCCTTGAAATATAACTCTAAAAGGAAACGAAGGTCGGCCACATCGGCATCATATTCCACCTTCACCGTTTCAGTATAGCCGGTAGTATCAGTATAAACTTCCTTATAAGTGGGATTTTCGGTGTGTCCGTTGGCAAAGCCTGTTTCTGTGGAAATCACGCCTTGAATCTGCTTGATAAAGTGCTCGGTGCCCCAGAAACATCCTCCTGCCAGATAAATTACTTTTGTATTCATATCACAATGTTTGTTTAGTTACATTTTCGGGGCGAAATTAACGAATTATGCTGTGATTTGAAAATTTTCCATTATTTTTGTGGAAACTAAAAATAGAAGGACTATGAAAAAACAAGTTTGGATGTTGGGAGTATGCCTGATGATGGTTTTGGGATGCTCTGGAAAACAGACGTTGAAAGAAACGCATATTGCTGCTTCGGATGCAAGGATTCAATATGTGGGCAGGGTGAATTTTACGAACCCTGATGCACCATTGTTCACATATCCTGGGGTGCAAATCATTGCAGGTTTCGAGGGAACATCTATACGTATGGTGGCTAAGCCGAAGAGTGCTTTCTATATGGCGCAGATTGATGAAAATGAACCGTTTAAGGTGGATTTCTTCAACCAAGAAGATAGCGTACTGCTATTGGCGGAAGCATTGCCAGAGGGTAGGCATTCCATTAAGCTGATGCATGTTACCGAGGGGTATGAACTAAGGCCCGAGTTCTATGGCTTTATTCTTGATCCAGGCAAAGACCTGACGGAGGCACCTGCAATGCCCAAACGTAAGATTGAGTTTATTGGCAACTCGATTACCTGCGGATATGGGGTAGAGGCAACGGAAGCTACGGATCCCTTCAAATATGAGACAGAAAACCACTATTTAAGTTTTGCTTCTCTGACAGCGAGGGCTTTAGAGGCTCAATATCTGGTAGTGGCACGAAGCGGTATAGGTATCTTTAGAAACTATAACGGTCCGTATGAAGGCAAGCCCGAAACCGCGATGCCCGCCTTGTATGACTACACCAATTTTAATGATACTACTGAGGTATGGGATTATAGTCGCTTTACGCCTGATTTGGTGTGCATCAACTTGGGTACCAACGATACTTCTGCAGGCAAGTATAGCAAGACTAAGTTGCGTGAGGCTTATGCATCGTTCGTGCAAAAGTTGAGGAACCGTTATCCGCAGGCTAAGATTGTGATGCTAAGTGGCTGTATGCTGACAGGCCAACGCATGCAGGATGTGGAGGATGCCCAGAATGCTGCGGTTGCCGAAATCAACAAGAAAGGCGACAAAGAGGTGTATCGCTTTACGTTCCCCGCACAGGATGGCAGCTTGGGCTATGGTGCCAATTATCATCCTTCCATTAAGCAACAGGAGAAGATGGCCAATGAGCTAGTGCCTTTCCTAAAAGAAATCATGGGGTGGTGAACAGCTAACCGGTTTTGACGTTGATTATCTGATTAATATTAGTGGTGTATTGTTGCGTGAGATGTTCACTCTTTAAATGCCATTTTTTGTTGTAACCTTGTACGGCCACACGCACCATGTTGTGGCCGTTTTTGCGATTAATCTCATCGATGGCTTTGCTCAGTGCCGCTTGTTTTGTGCGGTCGATGGTATCGAAGAGTGACGTTTGTATGGCGCTGTCTCGACAAATATCCCACACAATCACGCCTGCTTTCTTATAGAAATAAGTACCTTGTTTCCATTCCGCACGCAATAGTTTTACGGCATAGGAGACAATTTCTTGCAGGTTATTGGTAGGTACCTGCAAGTTGGCACTGCGGTAGATATAGCTCGAGGGTACATCGGTACGGAAACGGCTGGTGTGGGCAAATACTGTGATGGAGGTACAACAAGTGTGCTGTTCCCGGAGTTTGCGTACGCAGGCTGCAGCAAAGTTGGCCACAGCTTCTTCCACATCGTGTATCGACGAAAGACCCTCGCCTTGAAAGCTGCGACTAGTACAGATGCTTTTCTTATGTGGCAGTTCCTCGATATCGATGCAGTCGATGCCTCGCAATTCCTTCCACGTTCGTACGCCTGTGATATGCATGAGGTTGCGCACCCATCCCTCACTTTTCTGCGTAAAATCCCAGGCTGTCTTGATGCCGTAATAGTCTAGTTTGTCAAAATTTCTCCATCCCACACCCCACACATCTTTGATAGGAAAGAGTTGTAAGGCTTTCTCGCGTTTCTCTTCTGTATCAATCATGCAACAGCTTTGGTAGCCTTTGTGTTTCTTGCCAAACTTGCTTGCCATCTTGGCCAATGTTTTGGTAGAGGCAATGCCTATGGTGACAGGGATTCCGGTGCTTCGCTCAATGTTTTTGGCTAATTGAATGCAAGGCTGGTGCAAGTCTTCTGGAGTACCCATGCCATCAAGATTAAGAAATGCTTCGTCGATGCTGTATTGAGAGAAACCATCTGGACAAAACTCATAAAGCATGCGCATCACTCTTCGACTCATGTCGCCGTATAGGTTATAGTTGCTGCTGAATACTGCCACTCCGTTTTTTTCGAGCACATCTTTTACTTGGTAAAAAGGCGCTCCCATCTTAATGCCTAAGGCTTTGGCTTCGTTGCTGCGAGCAATGATACAACCATCGTTATTACTCAGAATGACGATAGGCTTATTGCGTAGGTCGGGGTTGAACACCCTTTCGCAAGAAGCATAAAAGTTGTTGCAGTCAACTATTGCATACATGGTTTACAGTTTACAAATCATAGTAAAAGGTAAACTCTTAAAACTTTTGTCTTTTAATATTGTAGGTGACGATGCCCCAGATGATGAAATGGTTTTCTTCTGTAACCTTGATGGGTTGATAGTTGGGGTTGGAAGGCATGAGCATCAAAAAATTGTGGGTGGTGTCAATGTGTATGCGCTTTAGAGTGAACTCGCCATCAATATATGCCACAACAATATCGCCCTCAGCAGGTTCCAGACTTTTGTCGATTACCAGCAAATCGCCATCGTCAATGCCACTATCTTTCATTGAGTCACCCACACAGCGGGCATAAAAAGTGGAGGAGGGGTGGCGCACCAATTCTTTGTTCAGGTCGATGGCATCAGTAGTATAGTCTTGAGCGGGACTTGGAAATCCCGCTCTTACTCCTTCTTGTGAATACTGTAGTTCCAGATCAGAATCCAGATCTGCAGTGAACATCTCCAACTTTACCTGTTCGCTCATACCAGTTTGTGGATGACGAGACCAGAACGCAGCTTAGGCTCAAACCAGGTAGTTTTCGGAGGCATGATGTTGCCGCTGTCGGCAATGTCCATCAACTGCTTCATGCTTACTGGATAGAGTGCCAATGCTACCTTCATCTCACCACTGTCAACTCGACGCTTCAGTTCGCCAAGTCCACGAATACCTCCTACAAAATCTATGCGTTTGTCTGAGCGAAGGTCTTTGATGCCCAGTATTTTATCCAATATCAAGTTGGAAGAGATGGTAACATCCAGCACCCCGATCGGATCGTTGTCGTTATAGGTTCCTGGCTTGGCTGTAAGGCTGTACCATTTGCCACCTAAGTAAAGTGAGAAATTGTGCAAGCGAGCAGGCTTGTAAATCTCTGTTCCTACCTCCTGAATATCGAAGTTTTCCTTCAAGGCATCCAAGAACTCGGCTTCTGTCAAACCGTTGAGATCTTTCACCACACGGTTGTAGTCGATAATGGTGAGCTGAGAAGCTGGGAAAGCAACAGCCATGAAGTAGTTGTATTCCTCATCCCCCTTGTGATGTGGGTTCTGCTTGGCCTTCTCTGCGCCTACCAATGCTGCTGCAGCACTACGGTGATGACCATCTGCTATGTAGAGATAAGGAATCTGAGCAAATGCTTTGGTGATGGCATCGATGTCGGCACGCTGGTCGATGATCCAGAACTTATGTCCGAAACCATCTCCAGGAGCGATGAAATCATAGACTGGTTTCTCTGCTGTATATTTCGCTACGATGGCATCCAGCTGAGCGTTGTCAGGATAAGCAAAGAAAACTGGTTCTATGTTGGCATTGTTCACACGAACATGCTTCATGCGGTCTTCTTCCTTATCGCGACGGGTCAGCTCGTGTTTCTTGATGATACCATTCATATAGTCAGGTACATAAGCACCAACTACTAAACCGTATTGCGTCTTGCCATTCATCGTCTGTGCATAGATGTAGTAGTTTTCCTGCTCATCTTGCAACAGCCAGCCTTTGTCTTGGAACATTTGGAAGTTCTCGGCTGCCTTCTGATAAACACGAGGGTCGTGCTCATCGGTGCCTGGTTCGAAATCAATCTCCGGCTTGATGATGTGATACAGTGATTTTTCATTGCCTTCGGCCTCTTGGCGTGCTTCTTCTGAGTTCAATACGTCGTAGGGGCGTGATGCAACTTGCTCTACGAGAGCCTGTGGAGGGCGTATGCCCTTAAATGGTTTAACTATTGCCATAATTATTCAATTATTATTCAGACTTGCAAATTTACAAAACCCTTTTCGGATTAAAAAGGATATTGCCAATATATTTTCTAATTCATGGCAAATGAAAACTTTTCAACCTGTATTTTTTGTTATTAAAGAAATATGGTGTATCTTTGCGCCTTGTTAAATAAGTGAACTACTAAAATAAGGGTAAAATGAGTAAAAATTTTGCTGAATATACGAGCTTTAACCTATCGGATATCAACAAGGATGTGCAGGCTCAGTGGGAGAAAAACCACATCTTCGAGAAGAGCATGACAGAACGTGAAGGTTGTCCTTCATATGTGTTCTACGAGGGTCCTCCTTCGGCTAACGGTATGCCTGGTATACATCATGTTATGGCTCGCTCCATCAAGGATGTCTTCTGCCGCTTCAAGACCATGAAGGGCTACCAAGTGAAACGTAAAGCAGGATGGGATACACACGGTCTTCCTGTTGAGCTGGGTGTGGAGAAGGCGCTGGGCATCACCAAGGAAGATATCGGCAAAACCATTACCGTGAAGGAGTATAATGCCGCTTGTAGAAAAGATGTGATGAAGTTCACCAAAGAGTGGACCGACCTGACTCACAAAATGGGTTACTGGGTAGATACTGACGACCCATATATCACTTACGACAATCGTTATATCGAAACCTTGTGGTGGCTGTTGGCGCAGTTGCACAAGAAAGGTTTGCTGTATAAAGGCTACACCATTCAGCCGTATTCACCAGCTGCCGGTACAGGTTTGAGCTCACATGAGCTGAACTTGCCAGGTTGCTATCGTGATGTGAAGGATACTACTGTTGTAGCACAGTTTAAGATGCTGGATCCAAAACCTGAAATGGCAGAGTGGGGTACTCCTGTGTTTATCGCTTGGACAACCACTCCTTGGACATTGCCTTCAAACACTGCGCTCTGCGTGGGACCAAAGATTGACTATGTAGCTGTTCAGAGTTACAACAGCTATACTGGTGAGCCTATCACTGCTGTCTTGGCAAAGGCGTTGCTCTATACCCACTTCAATCAGAAGGGTGAGAATATGCCGCTCGAAGAATACAAGAAGGGCGACAAAGTAGTGCCTTTCAAAGTAGTAGGCGAATACAAGGGTACCGACTTGGTGGGCATGCACTATGAACAGCTGCTGAAGTTTGTGAAACCTGTGGAGGTGGATGCAGAAGGTAAGTGGCATGAGGCTGCTGACAAAGCATTCCGTGTAATTCCTGGTGATTATGTTACTACCGAAGATGGTACGGGTATCGTACATATTGCACCTACCTTTGGTGCTGACGATGCTTTCGTGGCTCGCAACGCAGGTATTCCGCCTATCTTTATGTACACCAAGAAGGGTGAATATCGCCCAATGGTGGATTTAACTGGTAAGTTCTTTGATACTGCTGATTTGGACGAAGATTTCGTAAAGCAGTGTGTAAACTATGATATCTACAAGGAATATGAGGCTCGCTGGGTGAAAAATGCTTATGATCCTCAGTTTACCGTGAATGGTAAGTATGACGACAAGGCCGCTGCTGCCGCTGAGAGCTTGGATATCTATATCTGCATGAAGATGAAGGCCGACAATCTGGCATTCAAGATAGAGAAGCATGTGCATAATTACCCACACTGCTGGCGTACTGACAAGCCTGTGTTGTATTATCCATTGGATAGCTGGTTTATCCGTTCTACCGCTTGTAAGGAGCGTATGATGGAGTTGAACAAGAATATTAATTGGAAACCTGAAAGTACGGGCACAGGGCGCTTTGGTAAATGGTTGGAGAACCTGAACGATTGGAACCTGAGCCGTTCTCGCTATTGGGGCACTCCGCTACCTATTTGGCGAACGGAAGACAATACAGAGGAACTTTGTATCGAGAGTGTTGAGCAACTCTACCAAGAGGTTGAGAAAGCTGTAGCTGCTGGAGTAATGAAGGCTAATCCATATAAGGAGGCTGGTTTCCAACCTGGTGTCTATACTCAGGATAACTACGATAAGATTGACCTGCATCGTCCGTTTGTGGATGATATAGTGTTGGTGTCAGCTTCTGGTAAACCTATGAAGCGTGAAACTGACCTGATTGACGTATGGTTCGATTCCGGCTCTATGCCTTATGCCCAGATTCACTATCCGTTTGAGAACAAGGAGTTGCTCGACAGCGGTAAGGTATTCCCAGCTGATTTTATTGCTGAGGGCGTAGATCAAACCCGTGGTTGGTTCTTTACCCTGCATGCAATTGCCACGATGGTGTTCGATAGTGTGTCGTTCAAGAACGTTATATCCAATGGTTTGGTGCTTGACAAGAATGGCGAGAAAATGTCGAAGCGTTTGGGCAATGCCGTAGATCCGTTTGGCGTGATTGAGCAGTATGGTTCCGACCCAGTGCGTTGGTATATGTTGACTAACTCATCTCCTTGGGATAACCTGAAATTTGACGTTGACGGTGTAGAGGAAGTGCGTCGTAAGTTCTTCGGCACTTTGTATAATACCTATTCATTCTTGGCGCTCTATGCCAATGTGGATGGATTCAAATATGCAGAGAAAGATGTACCTGTTCAAGATCGTCCAGAAATTGACCGCTGGATTCTCTCTGAATTGAATACGCTGATCAAGAATGTGGATGCTAACCTCAACGACTATGAACCAACGAAAGCTGGCCGACTGATCCAGGACTTTGTAAATGACAACCTAAGTAACTGGTATGTACGTTTGAATAGAAAACGTTTCTGGGGTGGAGGCATGACACAGGATAAGTTGGCTGCTTACCAAACACTCTATGTTTGTTTGGAAACCGTAGCCAAGTTGATGGCTCCGTTCTCACCATTCTATGCCGACAAGCTGTATATGGACCTCATTGCTGTTACAGGCAGAGACAATGTTGAGTCTGTTCATTTGGCTAAATTCCCTGTTTGTGATGAAAGTCTGATAGACAAGGAACTGGAGGCTCGTATGGAGTTGGCTCAGCAAATTACGTCAATGGTGTTGGCGTTGCGTCGTAAGGTAAATATCAAGGTACGTCAGCCGCTGCAGAGTGTGATGGTGCCTGTAAACGACGAAGCGCAACGTGCTTATATCGAGGCAGTGAAAGACCTCATCAAGAACGAGGTGAATGTGAAAGAGCTTAACTTTGTTGACAATGCTACAGGTATTTTGGTGAAGAAAGTGAAATGCGATTTCAAGAAGTTAGGTCCTAAATTCGGTAAGCAGATGAAGGCCGTAGCTGCTGCAGTAACGGCTATGAGTCAGGAAGATATCAACCGCATGGAGCAAGAGGGTAGGTTTACCTTCGTAATAGATGGTGTAGAAGCTGTGGTTGAAGCTGCCGATGTGGAAATCTTCAGCGAAGATATCCCAGGATGGCTGGTTGCCAACGAAGGAAAGGTGACTGTGGCTCTCGAGGTAACTATCACCGAGGAGTTGCGTCAGGAAGGTATCGCCCGTGAATTGGTGAACCGTATTCAGAACCTGCGCAAGCAGAGCGGTCTGGAAATCACCGACAAAATTAACATTGTCCTTTCGAAGAACGAGAAAACCGATGCAGCTATTGAAGCCTATAAGGAGTACATCTGCAATCAGGTGCTGGGCAATAGTCTGACTTTGGTGGACATGGTACAGGAGGGTGTGAAGCTCGATATGGATGAGTATGAACTGGAAGTAAGAATTGAAAAAATATAAGTATTTACCTTAATCTATAAAAACTATTGGTTATGGCAGAGAAAACAAGATACTCCGACGCCGAATTAGAGGAGTTTAAGCAGATTATTCTGGAAAAGTTAGAAGTGGCACAAAGGGATTATAACCAGATGATGGCCAGCTTGAACGGTTCAGACAGTAATGGTATTGAAGACACATCACCCACTTACAAGGTGATTGAGGATGATGCGTATGCTTTGTCAAAGGAAGAAACCATTCGTTTGGCACAGCGCCAGCAGAAATTCATCCAGAGCTTGCAGGCTGCGTTGGTTCGCATCCAAAATAAGACCTATGGCATTTGCCGTGAGACTGGCAAGCTGATTCCTGCAGAGCGTCTGCGTGCAGTACCTCATGCTACACTGAGCATTGAAGCGAAGAGAAACCGATAACAAAGTTGCGTCGAACGCTTAAACTAGAAGATGAGAAAAACTATTAAAAAGGGCAGTATATCAGTTATTTTGATTTTACTGCTATTGTTGATAGACCAATGTCTCAAGATCTATATCAAGACCCACATGTATCTACATGAAAGCATACGTGTGACAGATTGGTTTTATATCTTCTTTACCGAAAACAACGGTATGGCGTTCGGCATGCAAATCATTGGGAAACTATTCCTCACCTCTTTCCGCATCATTGCTGTAGCTGTCATCATTTGGTGCCTGTATAAGTTTGTGAAAGCCAATTTAAAGACAGGGTTCCTATTGTGTGTAAGCCTCATTCTCACAGGAGCGTTGGGCAATATTTTTGACAGCGTGTTCTATGGTGTATTTTTCAGTGAGAGCAGCTATTCCCATATAGCTCATTTCTTGCCACAAGGCGGTGGGTATGCTCCACTGCTGTATGGCAAGGTGGTAGATATGTTCTATTTCCCTCTTATTGAGACCGAATGGCCCACCTGGATGCCTTTCGTAGGTGGGCAACATTTCGTGTTCTTCAGTCCGATCTTTAATTTCGCCGACTCCTGTATCTCAGTTGGCATCGTGGCGTTGCTTATCTTCTATGGAAGATATGTGAACCATGCCTTTGATGTGCTGAAAGTCAAGAAGTCATGAAATACATGCGTACCATACCGATTTGCCTGAATATGCTATTCTTGTTGGCATGTATCGTGGCTTGTGGGCCAAAAAGGCCTGATGGTGTAATGAGCGACAGCAAAATGGAAGAGGTGCTGTATGACTATCACAAAGCAAAGTCACTGGGTGAATTAGTGTCACCTTCCGACAAATACAAGGTAACGCTTTACTATCTCAATGTTTTTGAAAAACACCATACTACCGAACAAGAGTTCGATTCTTCCTTGTCGTGGTATTCACGCAACCCAGAAGCTTTCGATAGGGTATATCAGCGTGTCATCAAGCGAATCTCCGATGAGAAAGCGTTATTGGAACGTTCCATCACCATTAGTGGACAAGGTAGCAGTGTTACACAAAGTGGTGACAGTGTGAACATTTGGACGGACTTGCCAATGTTTAGTCTCACTAATCATCCCTATGACAATAGGATATCATTCGACTATGAGAACGATGCCAATTTTGAAGAGTACGACACTTTACATTTCAATGCTCGCTTCCGCTATTTCCATGCTAACAACCATCATATCAATTCTAATGAAGCTGCTGTGATGGCACTTTCTATTCGCTATCGAAACGACAGCATTATCAGTCAGTTGCATTATATAATGGGTGATGGAAAACACAAGTTGACGCTGCAAAGCGACAAACATGGAAGAATACGCGAAGTGTATGGCTTTATTTATCTTCCAGAACAGAGCGAGAACCGCATGTTGCTGGTTGATAGCATTTCTCTCATCCGTATGCACGCCAGGGTGCGTTAATTATTCTCTTCTGCGAAATTCCGCACAAGTAATAGCTGTGGCTACGGCAACATTCAGCGATTCCGAAGTTTCGCGCCCTATAGGATAATTGGGGATATAAAGTGTTCTGTTAATCAGCTTCCTGACTTCAGCGGTTATACCATTACCCTCGTTGCCCATTACAATCAGTCCGGTAGTACTTAATGGCTGGTCATAGATGTTTTTGCCATCCAAGAATGTTCCATATACAGGCACTTCATCTTTCAGCTTGCCAATGAACTCAGGTAGTGCTACATAGTGCAAATGCACACGAGCCAAAGCTCCCATCGTGGCTTGTACCACCTTGGGGCTGTACACATCTACAGTGCCTTGCGAGCAGAAAATATGCTCGATGCCGAACCAGTCGGCTATGCGGATGATGGTACCTAAGTTGCCAGGATCCTGCACATCGTCAAGAGCTATGCATAGTTGGTGTTCTATCACAGAAATATCAGTCTGCTCAGTGCGTTGATCGAAGATGGCTATCACATGCTGGGGGGCTTTCAGCAGACTGGCACGCTCAATCTCATCTATGGTGGCTGTATCTATTTCGTCGGCCTGGAGGGTAGGGTGAGCTGTCAGCCAATCGGCTGTGGCAGCAATATAGCGACAATGGAAATATCCCAACAAATCGCCTATTAGTTTGGGTCCTTCCGCCACAAATACACGTTCCTCACGTCGCACTTTCTTCTGCTCCAACGAACGTATCCACTTGATTTTATTCTTCGATATCGGCATAAGTAGCTTTTTTCTATGCAAATATACTGCTTTCTGAGAAAAAACCGCTAAATTTACATCCGAAAAATATATTGACAGAAGCTCTCTTGACGCTGAGCAACGATGGATAAACGCATAAGACATAAGATATTGTTTGGGCTATGGGCAATGACATTGCTTGTGGCGGCAGGTTGTTCATCCACTAAATATGTGCCAGAGGGAACCTATCTACTCGATGAAGTCAATGTGCACAGCGACAACAAAGAGGTGAAGCCTGCCGATCTCAATATATTCATCCGCCAACAACCTAATACCAAGTGGTTCAATCTGATAAAGACACAGCTATACATCTACAATATGTCTGGCCGCGACACCACAAAGTGGGTGAACCGAGCTTTGCGAAGGGTAGGTGATGCTCCTGTGATTTTTGATTCATATGAGACAGAACGTTCTCGTCAAGAAGTGGAGAAAGCTGTTCGCAACTTGGGCTATTTAGGCGCATCGGTTGATGCTGGAACTCGGTTTAATGGCACAAAAAAAATAGCGGTTTCCTATGACGTGAAGACGGGTAGGGCATATAAGGTCCGTTCCATCCAGTATGACATTCCCGATACTACTATTTGGAACTATATGCAACAAGATTCTGCCGCCACTTTGCTTAGTGAGGGTATGAATATGGATATAAACGTGCTGGACAATGAACGTGCCCGCATTACCACCTTGCTACAGCAAAAGGGTTACTACCGCTTCAACAAGGAATACATTACTTATTCGGCTGATACTACACGTAATACCTATCTCATCGACCTCACCATGCACCTCGAGCCCTATCGAGTGAATGCTGACAGCGTACAAATCAACCACCCACAGTATTATGTCAATCAGGTGCATTTCTATACTGAGTATAATGCGTTGGATAATGACAATAATACGCAGTCTGAAGATTCTATGATGTACAATGGTTATCCTGTGTATTATCGAGGCAAACCTTTCATCCGCCCTCGTGTGCTGGTGGGCAACCAACGCTTGCAGAAAGGCAAACTGTATAATGGAGATGATGTACAGCAAACCTATCAAAACCTCAATCGTTTACCTGTTTTGCGTTATACCAATATCCGATTCGAGGAACTACAACGGAATGACACTTCGCTGGTGGATGCTTATATTCAGCTAACCAAAAACAAATTGCGCTCTATTTCGTTCGAGGTGGAAGGTACCAACTCTGCTGGCGACTTGGGTGCTGCAGCCGCTGTGTCTCTTAGCAACCGTAACCTGTTCAGGGGATCTGAAACGTTAACCCTTCGTCTTAGGGGTGCCTACGAAGCGGTATCAGGCTTGCAGGGTGATTATCGCAATGAGAGCTATACCGAATTGAGTGCCGAAGCATCCATTAACTTCCCTCGCATCTTGTTTCCTTTCCTGAATCATGGTTTTGTCAACCGTATTCGTGCCAACACGCTCTTCGAGTTGCGCTATAACTTTCAGCTACGCCCTGAGTTCACACGCATCATCGCTTCTACGGGATGGAGCTATCAGTGGAGTTTCAAGCAACAACGCGTTCGTCATCGTATTGACCTGTTGGATGTTAACTATCTATACATGCCTTGGATTCATCCTGATTTTAAGAAGAAGTACCTCGATGACCAGCAAAATTATATTGTGCGTTATAACTATGAAGATCGCTTGATTGTGCGATCGGGCTATACTTTCATCTATAACAGTCGTGGAGCAAGTATGTCGTCTAATGTTTTTAATGGCACGTCTTACACGTTACGTGCCAATATTGAGGCGGCGGGCAACTGGCTCTATGCTTTAGCGAAATTAACCAACATGCGTAAGAATAAAGATGGCGAATATGCTATCTTGAACATCCCATTTGCCCAGTACATCAAGGCCGACTTCGACTTTGCTAAGAATATTGCAATAGATAACCGTAACTCCATCGCCTATCATGTGGCGTTTGGCATCGCTTTTCCTTATGGCAATGCAGAGATGATTCCATTCGAGAAACGTTATTTCGCTGGTGGTGCCAACAGCGTGAGAGGGTGGTCTGTGCGTAGCCTCGGACCTGGTTCATTCCCAGGTGATGGTAACTTTATGAATCAGACGGGCGATTTGAAGATGGAGGGCAGCATTGAGTATCGTTCCAACCTGTTTTGGAAGTTGGCTGGTGCTATCTTCATAGATGCTGGCAATGTGTGGACACTCAGAGATTACGAAAGTCAGCCTGGTGGCCAGTTCCGTTTCAATAAATTCTATAAGCAGATTGCAGTTGCCTATGGCATAGGTTTCCGCATCGACTTGGGCTTCTTTATCCTCCGTTTCGACGGTGGTATGAAAGCTATCAATCCTGCTTACGAGAGTGGGCGTGACCGTTATCCTATCATCCATCCTCGCTTTAGTCGTGACTTTGCTTTCCACTTCGCTGTCGGTTATCCGTTCTAAAACAATAAAAGCTGCAGAAGCAGCTTTTATTGTTAATTTACTGGTTTAAATTTCGGTACCAGTATCTTCATACAAATCCATCCTATCAAGTATGCCACAGAGCAATAGCAGAAGATGATAAAGTAGCCAGCAGGCTTTCCTTGGAAACCCATGAACACCATCTGAGTAGTATCAGCATAGTCGAATAACTTACCAGAGCCATAGTTAATAAGGAATGAACTCAATCCACCTGCAGCACTATTCAAACTTGTAATCGTGGCTATAGCACGATGTGGGAAGAGGTCGCTACCTACAGAATAAAGGTTAGCCGACCATGACTGATGTGCTGCACCCACCAAACCTATCAAAATGATAGGAAACCAATAAGAATAGTTACCCAAATGTTGTGCAAACAAACCCAGCAAAGGGAACAAGGCAAATATCAGCATTGCCCTCATGCGAGATTTGTAAGCTTTCCACCCCGTATGATTCATAATTATGGTAGGTAGTTTACCGCCGTATATCGAAAGCATGGTAATGGCGTAAAGCACGAAGATCAACATTTGTGCTGTGGGATTGTGAGAAGACAGTCCATAGACATCCGACAGATAGGCTGGTGTCCAGAACAAGAAGAACCACCATACACAATCCGTTGTAAACTTACCCAAGAGAATTGCCCATGTCTGGCGCAACTTTAAACATTGCAATACAGTATATTTTGGCAAGTCACCCTCTTCCTTCTGCTCTGCCTTTTGTTTAACGCCATCTTGTTGGATATAAGCCAACTCGGCGGCATTCACACCCTTGTGTTCTGAAGGTTTGTCGTAGATGAACACCCAGAAAGCCATCCAAATAAAACCTAATGCACCAATGATGATAAATGCCATTTCCCAGCCGTTGCCCACGCCTAAATTCTTGAAATATCGAGCTAGCAAAGGAATGCATAGCGGAGCTATCAAGGCACCAACTGTAGACCCAGCATTAAAGATAGAAGTGGCAAACGCACGATCTTTCTGTGGGAAGTATTCAGCCGTTACCTTTACTGCCGAAGGAAAGTTGCCCGCTTCACCACAAGCCAATATGATGCGGGCAGCGATGAAGAAATATACACTCACCATTGCAATCAACGAAGCCGTTTCACCAACTGCGCCCACCATACCTGTAGCATCATCAAGTCCTACTATTTCCTCAGTGGCCCATCCACAGAAAGCATGCAGGCAAGCACCAGCCGACCAGACTCCGATGGCCCACAGATACCCTCGTTTTGTACCGAGCCAGTCGATGATACGTCCAGAGAATATATTGGCAATAGCATATACGATAGAGAAGATTGCAGCCACATTGCCATAGTCAGAGTCGCTCCAATGAAACTCTGGCGCTATGAAATCCTTCCAAGTAAGTGAGAGTACTTGGCGATCGAGATAATTTACAGTAGTGGCAATGAACAGCATGATACAGATGAGCCATCGCACATTGCTCATTTTCGGTTGTAGGTCTTTAGCGTTATTAATCATATTGATGTTTTAAGTTTAATGTGCTGACAAAAATACTATTTTTTATTCCTCATTACAACATTTTGCAATTTTTTTTTGAATTTTGCTTGCAAGATTTAATTTAATTCCATAACTTTGCAACAAGAAATAAAGGTTAATAGTTTTAAGTGCTAAAATTACAGATTTTCATAAGTTAGTTTTTAGGTAAAAAAGCATAGGTTAGTTTTATTAGGTTTAAGTTGATTGATTTGAGATAAGTTTGATTACTTACTCAAAAAAGACAGGGGAATACGTGAGTATTTCTCTTTCTTTTTTATGGAAGGAAATATTGTCCTTTCTTTTGGGTATTCCAATAGTTAATGGCATGCTTCGGACATATATGATAACATGCCAGACAATTAGTGCAGCTGCCATCATGATGCCAAAAGGGCAGAGTAGGTTCTTTCTCCATGCTGATGTTTCCTATCGGACATACTTTGGCACATTTCCCACAATGAATGCACAGATCAGCATCCACCTTGAATGGTTTGTCTGTAATGAGCCACTTGTTGAAAGGCATCCCTAGCACATATGTCTTGGTGTAGGGTAGTACGCCTTTAAACACCAGCTCTTTGCCAACACATCGCTCGTTGATAAGCGCAATAAACCCTTTCAAATCCTCACGTGCTTTCGCCATCTTTCGTCGCACCTTCTCCTCAGAGTCAGTCTTGAACCCCGGTAGACACACATAACTCTCAGGCATCGTGATAGAAAATACACTGTCGGCATGCAGTCCTTTATGGTGCAACGTCTTTTGCAACACCTTCATGCAGTGACCTATGTCATCGCCACAGGTAGTAAGCGCATAACAGTAGTGTCCTTCTGCATTAATTGTTAAACGACTGATGAAGTTGCGTACAATCTTTGGTGGCATCCATCCGTGTGTGGGGAAGCAAAAGCCCAAGCGTTCGCCTTCCTCCAAGACATAGTGGCAGTCGCCCTTCATCTCATCAGGGATGAAAAGCAACTGTTCACCTGTACCTAGTGCCAGCTGGACAGCTGCCCAGTGTGTATTACCTGTACCTGAGAAATAGAATATCATCTTAGTCCTTCAGTGAGTATGTACAGCAGACATCATCTCCCCGCGCTGCGGGGAGAGATGCGATACTGATTAGTCCTTCAAAGAGTATGTTACGGTAGTAACAACCCTCAGTTTCTTGATATAAGGAGTGGTATCATCTCTGTCCTCGATAGAGAAAGTACCCTGTGTTGCCTGCATGATGCCCCCCAGACGACTGTTGCTGTTCTCTGCAAACTGCAAAGCAGCCTGTTCAGCATTCTTGATGGCTTCCTGCATCATTTTGAGTTTCATCTCCTGGAACTCAGTGAAGTCATAGTTGATGTAGCCCTCGTCGATGGCGATACCCTGATTCAGCAGTTCGCCAATCTTGCCAGAAGCCTTGCGCACCTCATCCACCTTCTTGGTTTTCACGGTAATGCCAGCTGTCATCTGGTAACGATAAGGAGATTTGTTTTCGTTCCACATATTGCTGTTTCTGTCATACACCGATGGCGAGTTCATCGAAATCTCATCTTCACTCAATCCATTTTCCTTGATGAAACGCACAATGATGTCGCGCGTCCTGTTTACACTCTGGTAGAGTGATGGCAGGTCGTTGCCTTGCTGTGAGAAGCTCAAAGGCCAAGTCACTGTATTGGCAGGTACCTCGTTCTCAGAGAGACCTTTCACTGTCACCTGTCTGTCTTTGTTCACAAAATTGTCAATGCCTGCTTTCAGGCAGTAACCCATTACTACGAGGCCCAGTGCAATAATTGCCGCCTCAATAATTCTGTTTCCTTTTTCCATAGCGTTTATTTGTTTTTAAAATATTCGTTTGCTTTTTGCAGCGTCTCCGGTTTGCCAATATCAAACCAAGTAATGTCTTTCAGCTCATAGCCCTGCAATTGTAGCTGTTGGCATACCGACAAGTAAAATGGTATGATGGAGAACTTGCCTTGCCATTCGGTACCTTCTCCCATATAATTAAATAAGGTAGGGGATATCACATGAATACCCTCGAAAGCCAATTCGCGATACAGTTGCTGATTCACCACAAAGCCCTCGGGTTTCACCTCGCCTGTAGTATGGTTCATCCATCCATGCAGACGCAACTCCTTGTCGAATAGCAGTTTGCGGGTAGTGATGCGGTCGCTTACTAATAAGGTAGCATCGGCACCGCTTTGCACATGACTGTCATACACATGATTCAAATCTATATCGCTCAGAATATCCACGTTGTGTACCAGGAATGGCTCGTTACCATCAAGGAAAGATTTTGCTTTCAAGATGCCACCACCTGTATCTAACAGCTCATCACGTTCGTCGCTGATATGAATATTCATGTCAAAGCCATTGTGCTGATCCACGAAATCGATAATCTGCTGTCCGAAGTGATGTATATTGATAATCACATCATTAAACCCAGCCTCTTTCAGTCGCAGCAAGGTGCGTTGCAACATGGGTACACCCCCGACAGGCACCAGTGCCTTAGGAATACTGTCTGTGATGGGACGCAGGCGAGAACCTATACCTGCTGCGAAAATCATTGCTTTCATTTGGCTGGTAATGTTTGTTGAATGTTTTGCTCCCTGTGCATGAGATTCACTTCCACACCAAACTTCTCATTCAGGTGCTCTGCCAAATGTTGTGCCGCATATACCGAACGATGCTGGCCGCCCGTACATCCAAAGCACACCGACAGGTTGGTAAATCCACGCTCCATATATCGCTTCACCGAAGCATCCACCAGCGCATAGACATGTTTCAGGAAAGTCAGTATCTCACCATCCTCTTCCAGGAACTGTATCACAGGCTTGTCCAATCCGATAAACGGTTTGTAGCGATCATACTTGCCTGGATTATTGATGGCACGACAATCGAAGACATAACCGCCGCCATTACCTGTAGTGTCATCAGGAATTCCCTTTTTATACGCAAAGCTCATCACCTTCACCACCAAAGGTTTTTTCTGCTGGTCCTTGAACTGTTTCAGTTCGGTAAGCTGGCGCAACACTTCACATAAGTAAGGATAATCAGGGTAGGGGTGTTTCAAAAGTTGTCGAAGGTTCTCCATCGCAAACGGAATACTCTGCATGAAGTGAGGCTTCTTCTCGAAATATCCCCTGAAGCCATAAGCACCTAATACCTGCATCGTACGGAAAAGTACGAAGTGGCGCAACTGAGAATAGAACTCTGTTTCGTCAATCCTGCGATACACATGTAAAACATTCAAATATTCCTGCAACAGTTCTTGGCGCAGACTTTCAGGATAATTTGCCTTTGCCTGCCACAAGAACGATGCCACATCATAATAGAATGGTCCCTTTCTGCCACCTTGGAAATCAATCAGCCAAGGTTCACCATCCTTAATCATAACGTTGCGACTTTGGAAGTCACGATACATAAAAGTATCGGATGAGCTTTGCAATAGCACCTTTGCCATATGTTGGAAATCATCCTCCAGAAGATTTTCCTGAAACGCCAAGCCTGTGGCTTTTAAGAAACAATATTTAAAGTAGTTTAAGTCCCACAATATACTGCGCTCGTTGAACTCAGCCTGCGGGTAGCACACGCTGAAGTCCAGTCCTTCGGCCCCCCTGAACTGCACCTTTGCCAACAATCGCATGGTCTTCTTTAGTAACGTCTTCTCCTCATCACTGAACTGATGAGTCAGTCGTCCTTTTTCTATGGCCTTGAAGAGCAGTAAATCACCTAGGTCTTGTTGAATATAGTACATCTGGTCTTCACTTTCCGCCATTACCTCTGGTACTGGCAACCCTTTCTTTCTGAAATGTTTTGCCATAGTCAGAAAGGCACGGTTTTCCTCTTGCGATTCACCTTTTACGCCAATCAGTGTAGGCTGTCCTTTTAGACGGAAATAAAGACGGTTAGAGCCTGATGATGGCATTTCCTCTATCTCCTCGGCCTCATGACCAGTATAGGAAACATAAAGTTGTTTTAGTTCTTCGTCAATCATTAGTTCTGTTCGTTCTTAATCATTTCATACAATCGTTGCATCAGCACACGGTGATCTACCAGCAGGTTCCAGATGCCGTCCTCGCTCAGTACGCCTCGGCGTAGATTAGCAGGTAGCAATCCTTCCTCATCGGCCTTCAGGTCTGCTTTCCATTCCTCGCTGCCCAGATATTTGTTCAGTGCCTTCAGGTCAGAGTTCATCATATCCCACTCATCGAGGGCATATTCCATAGATTTCAGTATTTTCCCCGCCCTGCGCATTCGCTTTTCCATTCCTTTTATACGGTTCAAAGTTTCTTTCATAATCCTTCCTCCGTAACGAGATATTATTATTCTTTGTAAAGTTAGCTATTTTTTTCTGTTTAGACCATTGTTTTCAGTAATATTTACTAAAAAACATTTTTCTCTTGTTCTGTTTTGTGGAAAAACATACCTTTGTTGCCGAAAATCATTCACTAATTTAAAATTTGAGAAAAATGAAAACCGCAATTATTACTGGTGCCAATAAGGGCATAGGATTTGGTATTGCCAAACACCTCGGCCTGAGTGGCTGGCAAATCGTTATCGGTGCACGCGACGAAGCTCGTGCAGAAGCTGCAATTAGCAGTTTAACATCATTAGGAATCAAAGTATTAGGATGGGTAAATGTAGAATTGTCCGACCAGGCAAATTTAGCACAGGCAGCAAAGGAAATCAGCGAGAAATATCCCACATTAAGTTTGTTGGTCAACAATGCCGGCATCCCAGGCGACATGAGTGTCGATGGTCTTCACACCCAAATGCAAGATATCCGTCAGACCATCGATGTCAATTTCACAGGCACATTCTACTTCACCCAGCAGATGATGCCCCTGCTGACGAAGAATCATGGCAGGATAGTCAACATCACTGTGCCATCAGAGATCAGTCCTTATTGGCATCCATTGGCATATGTAGCCAGCAAGGCTGCGCAGAACGCCATGATGGGCGTATTGGCGATGGAGTTCCAACAGAACAACACACCGCTGGAGATATTCTCCGTTCATCCGGGGCCCACTACCACCGACCTGAATGGCAATATGGCTCTTCCTGGTTTTCACGACATCGATACAGTAGGCAGCAAGTTGGCCGCGCTCATCAACGACGGACAAAACCATCAAGGTGAGTTTGTTGAGTTATATCCCATTGTAAGGGAAGACTAACGCATGTTGGATCGTATTGACGCCTCGTTAAAAACCAGTTGGGTTATTGAAATCCGCCTTACGCCCATGAAAAACCAACTTCAAACCATTAGTCAAATCCTCAAATGGACAAAATCCTCAAATGGACATGAAAAATTTCTGCAACTTGAATTGAATTCAGGTTCCCTTCTGTATTTGAGAGGCTTGCCTATGCTTCAATTATTAAATAGACTATGGCAGTACAATTGACTGCAATTTCTTTCTTCTCCTGTTGCCTCCGCAAGATCCTCTTCATTGAGTTCCTGCTTCATCACAACCTGCTCGTTTTTGTCCATGCCAGTGATGGAAACCTTCTTTACCTCGTTGTCCAGTTCAATAGACAGCGTGCGCTTGTCATTTTTCTGTTCTTCCATAAGTATTTTGGATTTATTTTGCAGTAAAGATACAAAATCTATTTTTAACCCACAAATATCGAAGAATTAATAACTGTGAAACAATCACAGGATGCGGAAAGCCCAGAACAATTGAGGAGTAACCGAATCAGCCTCTGCATCTATTTAGTTAGCCTGGCGCAGAACTGAAATTTTATGCAAGAATTCTTGGCTCCTCCTGTTGCCTCCGTAATATCCTCTTCATTGAGTTCCTGCTTCATCACAACCTGTTCGTTTTTGTCCATGCCAGTGATGGAAACCTTCTTTACCTCGTTGTCCAGTTCAATGGACAGCGTGCGCTTGTCATTTTTCTGTTCTTCCATAAGTAATTAACATTTTATTGGCAGTAAAGTAACGAATTATTTATGGAACTACCAAATTTTTAAATGAATAATAATTATAAATGTCAACAGAATAAGGCGACAGAGTTCCTTTCACCTATATTTATTTAATATGATTAACAGATATTAACATTCATTGCGGTATGAGAACCAAATTATAGTTGTACTTTTACTACATAATTAAACTATTTATCATTATGAGAAAAAGAATCATTTGGTTGTTTACCGCCGTCATGGTGAGTGGAGCAATAATCACAGGGCTGACATCGTGCAGCAAAGACGATGACATTGATAACAGTAAACAAGTGGCTGTCCTGCTTCCCGACGCTTCCAGTATAGACCGTTGGGCTATTGACAAGACCAACCTTGAGAATGTAATGAATATGTATGGTTTCAACACCACTTTCTACATTGCTCCTGAGACAGTCGAAGGTGCAGGGCAGCAAGTCGATCAGCTGAAGACAGCCATCAATGGCGGAGCCAAATATATAGTGTTGACAGCCATTGACTATAAGAGAATCAATGAGTCGGGGTTGCTTGAACAGCATCCCGATGTCAAGGTGGTGTGTCATGACCGTTTTGTCCTTGACAACCCCCGCATAGCATATTTTTCTTCAACTGATACCAGGGAAATTGGGCGCATGCAGGCAGTGTTCCTCCTCAATCATTTCCATTCTACAGGTGCATCATCCATGACCATTGAAATCCTTGAAGGTCCCGATACCGATGTCAATGCCAAAGATTATTATGAAGGAGCTATGGAACTTCTCAAGAAATACATAGACAGCGGAGCGTTGGTTGTTAAGAGCGGCAAGAAAGACTATCTTCAGGTCAAGTCCGACAGTTGGAATATAGCCGACGGCAAGAAAGCCATGCAAGACCGTCTTGCCAGCTACGAAGTGGGTGAGCGTCCAGACATGATTCTTGCTGCCAATGACAATATGGCCCAGGGAGCCATTGATGCGCTGACAGATGCAGGCATTACAGACATGCCCGTCATTACGGGTCAGGACAATACCCCGATGGGGCAGGCCAACATCAAGAACGGCAAGCAGACCATGACCATCGAGAAGAACCTGAAGGATATGGCATACAACACAGCTATGATTATTAATAGTCTGATATCCAAATCACCTGTTCATGCCAGTCAAAGCATCTACGGCATTCCTGTATTCTACTCCAAGACTTCCCTTATGACAATAGACAGCTATTAAAGGATTATAGGGACGGTTCTTTTAATCTGTTTTCCCCAGACAATCCCCATCGCATGGTGAGGATGATGTCTTACATATAGATAGGACCATTTCCCAGCAACAGGCAATCCCCCGATAAGGGGGATTGTCATTTTAGATGTTCAGGGGTCCATGTCCCATGTATCATAACGGACAGTACCCCATGCATGAAGTCGAGCTGATGGCAGTCAGTGCTGCCGTAAGAACCGATATTACCAGTTGGATAACCGATTTCCAAAAATCTTTGTTTTTCATTTTCTTGTTAAGGTTTATGTTTTTTCATCAATTTTGTCGCTACTCGGCATAGCTGATGCAAGCATCGCTCTGCCCTCGCTGCTCCAAAAAGTTTCAATTTTCAATTCTCAATTAAATCTGCATATCGCTGCCACCACCGTTGGCCACTAGTTGTGTTGTCCGCATATTCATTCGGCTGCGCCGGGGGCATTGTAGCCCCCAGAATCCCATCGTTCTATTTAGAAAAAGAAAGAGGCGGGTTTAGTTAGGGTAAACCGTCAGTTTTATTCTGGTGTATTTGTGGAGTGAAATTAAATCCTAACTAAAGAAATATATAGATCTTCTTAGTAATCGATTTAAATTGTTTATATTTGTACTTCAAATCATAGTTGAAATTAAATATTGATAGGTCTTATGGGAACAGGAAAAATGTATAGATGTAAAGATTTTGGCTATGAGTGGTTACAACTGAAGGGCGTTGGCATGCTGGACGTAAAAGCTGAGAAGCCAAAAAGGAAAAAGTGGCTGAATGATTTTGGTAACGTATTTCTGGTAAAATACGGCAAATTACGGAAATATAGAAGTGAGTAGTAGAAGTATAATTTTAGAAAATAAATAAAGAATAACATTATGGGTATTTTGAAATTGCTGAATCGAATACTGAGGTATGTGATGCCTTATCGATGGCTGGTGCTGGTGACGCTACTGCTCACACTGCTGGGTTCCATCTTGGCTCAGGTCAATGCTATTGTGCTAGATCGTGCCGTTGATGCCATCAATGTGCTCGACCAGCAACCGGCTATGTCGTGGACCAGCGCACTGCGCATACTGACGATCATCAGTGTGGTACTGCTGGGCAAGGAGGTGCTGGCGGCGGTGGTGAATTTCTTCCGTCGGTACTATGGCGAGCGGATGCGTATCTTTGTCAATCGTGACTTGTCGCTGCAGGTAATCAAGCATGTGCTGACGTTCCGCATGGCGTTCTTTACGTCAACGGGCAACGAGGCAGGGCGTCTGCAGGCGCGTATCGACAAGGGGGTGTCGAGTACGAGTATGGCGGTCAACAGCTTCTTTATCGACATTTTACCACTATTCACCAGTGCGGTGCTGGCGCTCGTACTTATGTTTTTGGCCAATGTGTATGTTGGGTTGGTAGCCCTCGCCATAGTGCCTGTCTATTTCTATGTGACCTATATCCAGGCTGAACGCATGAGGGATGGACGACGTGGAATCTATCAGGGTCAACAGGCAGTGAGTCAGAATATTCTGAACATCATTGAGAGTATTCCTGTAGTGAAGTCGTTCAATAGAGAACAGATTGAGCATGACCGTCAGTCGGAGGTGCAGAACAATCTGACTTACCTGCAGCTTTCTACCCGCAAGAAGAGTTATTTCTTTACGGGTCTGAAGGGTTTTCTGGAGCAGATTGGTACGGTGCTGGTAATTATCATTACGGCATACTTGGTGCTGATAGACTATCCAGGAATGACAATTGGTAAGATAATGTATCACGTGATGCTGTTTGCTAACGTCAGTGCACCTATTCGTCAACTGCATCGTATCTATGACGACCTGAATGATGCTCTTATCTATTCTGAAGATCTGTTTGGTCTGATGGAAGGTGTTGAAGATGTGGAGCAGACGGGCGACTACCATCCTGAGAAGGTGAATGGTTGCTTTGAGGTGAAGAATGTTGACTTTACCTATCCTAATGGTGTGAAAGCGCTTCATGATGTGTCGATGGTAATTGAACCAGGCAAGATTACGGCGCTGGTGGGCATGAGCGGTGCTGGCAAGAGTACGGTGGTGAATTTGCTTGACAAATTCTACCATCCTGACAGCGGTACAATCTGCTTCGACGGTGTGCCTATTGATCAGTGGGATACACAGAGACTGCGTGAGCATATAGGGTTGGTGATGCAGAAGAACCACATCTTCGATGGCACCATTGAGGAGAATATCCTATATGGCAATCCGAAGGCGACACATGAGGATGTGTTGAGGGCTGCCAAGCAGGCTTTTCTATATGACCAAGTGATGCAATTGCCTGACGGCTTCAACAGTAGTGCTCTCAGGCTGAGCGGAGGACAGCAGCAGCGTGTGGCTATTGCTCGCTTGTTTATCAAGGATCCGGCAGTAATCATACTTGACGAACCAACAGCTAGTCTTGATGCTATTGCTACCGAGCAGATTAAGGCTAGTATTGATGCCATCAAGAAGGGGCGTACTGTGATTATCATCTCTCACAACTTGGGTCAGATAATTGATGCCGACCAGCTGTATGTGCTAGAGGAAGGAAAAGTGGTGCAGTGTGGAAAGCCGATGGAAGTATATCAGCAAGGGGGTGTTTACAAGGAGATTTTCGACGCAAGTGCTCGTAGCATGAATGCTGATAAGATTGCTGAGGTAATGGATAATGAATAATGGATAATGAATAATGGAATAATTGATAATGGTATGGATATGAGAAATTATAGTATAGTGAAAAGATGGATGAAGAGTATGATTCTTCTTGTCCTTGTTGCTTTTTTGCCTTTCTTCGTGGCTTGTAATGAGCAGGATATACCAGCTGGTGCGCAGGATTTTATCAAGGAGTATTTCCCTAAGTCATCGGTGGTACTGGTAGAAACCGACAATGATGATGAGGGAATGGAATACTGCGTGTGGCTAAACGATGGTACGAAGGTAGAGTTTGACTTGCAGGGTGTGTGGAAGCGAGTCAGCAGAAATAAGACGGGTGTGCCTGCCAAGCTGGTGCCTACTACTATCAGCGACTTTGTGAAGACCAACTATCCTGGGAATATCATCTCGAAACTCAGCAAGAAGACGTACGGCTATAAGATAGAGCTGTCGGACGATATGGATTTGCGTTTCGACTTTCAGGGTAACTTCATTGAAGAAGTGGATTAATATTATGCCCCAATGTCAAGAATATGGTCAAGACTTGGGGCACAAAATAGTAAAATCTTCATTCGTCTTTACCGTAGTAACCAATGAAGAGTGGGTAAACTTACTCCTTGGGCGGTTCAGGTTGTTGTTGAGGTGTTTCAAATTCTTGTTTAAACTCTGGAGGGACCTGCAGGTCGATATCGTTGCGATGGGCAAAGATATGCGGCGACATAATTTCTACGCCTTCCTCGAAGAAACGCTTCAGCAGGTTCTGGTGCAGGTTAGAGTAGATGGTTGTCAACCTTACCGCATCGTTGGTAAAGGCGTTGATTTCATATTCCACGTAATAGTCGTCAAGCGAAGTGGTCATCATGAAAGGATGTGGCTTGTGCATGATGCCTGGCGTTTCGAGGGCAGCCGACTCCATAATCTTCTTCACTTTTTGCCAAGGAACATCATAACCAATGGTTACCTTGGTATGCACAATAATGCCGAAGTTTTTGGCAGCTACAGTGTAGTTGCTGGTCTGTGACCCCATTAAATTAGAGTTCTGTATGGTAATGACCTCGTTCTTGCGGGTTCGGATGCGAGTAACGAGTATGGTCTTCTCGATAACTTCACCCACAACGTCACCCACTTTGATATAGTCACCAATCTTGAACAAACGCATATAGGTCATCACCATACCTGAAATAAGGTTGCCGATGATAGAGGTAGAGCCCAGGGAGACGATGATACCGATGAACACAGACACCCCTTGGAACACTTCCGAGTTGCTGTTGGGCAGCAAGGGCCATATCATGACGAACATCAGTGAATAGAGCAGTACCCTTAAAATAAAATAGGTAGGCCTTGCCCAGTCGGGATAGAAGCCGCTAATCTTCAGTCGTTCGGCAGCAATTTCATTACTGATATAACGAATAAACCTAACCAGATAGTAGAAGCATACCCAGATGACAGCTATCTGGAAGATATTAGGGATGTAGTCGATGACAGCCTCGACAATGTCTCTGAACGGATCCCAGATATAGTTGAAGACAGTCATAGTGAATGTCTTGGTTTCCGGGAAGATGGAGAACAATATAGGTATGCTGACGAACAGCTGGATGGCTATGAGGATATAGCGCACTGTGTTATAGGCTATCAACACCATAACGCACTGCCGATGGATGTTCAGGAACTGGTAGTTTTCAGCACTGATGGGGCGCAACAAGTTTACCACTTTGCGAATGAGCCGCATCCTAAAATGAGCAAAGATCCAGTTGGTGAGACGGATAAGTATGTATTGCACAAAGATAATGAGCACTGCAAACATCAATCCTTTCAGCTTCTGTTTCAATCCGTACTCTTCATGTAGTTCATTGATTTTTTGTTGGATGACGGGTAAGTATTCTTTGGCCAGTTCGGAACGTGTCTTATGTTGCCAAAGACCGTCCATATCGGTGAAACTAAGCAACACTTGATTGCCCACCATGATGTCGGTGGAAAATTCGTCTTCGTAGGTGTAGATGGAATCAATGGTAAGAGTGAGACTTTGTCCGATGGAGGTAATCATCTCCTTTGCCTCCTTGACACGTGTTTCTGCCATCATGCCGCCTTTACGGGCATAAAGGGTGAACAGCGTATCATCGTCTATGATGAGTGGGGCACCTGGAACAATATGACGTAGCGAATCAACACGTCTTCGCCGTTGTTCCTCAGCCAGCGAGTCGTTTACATATTTCTGCCCAGTGCGTTCCAACTCCTCTTGCAGAATGATTTGTTGCATCTTAAACTCCTGCAACTGACTACGAAGCTCTTGCACAAGAGAGTCTTGCGCACTCTGAAGCGAGTCAATTTCCGCCTTTTCTGTCTGAGCTACTGCTATTCCCGTGCATAACGATAAGCAGAGCGCCAATGCCCATTTCGTCAATTTCATCATTTGGTTATTATTTCCTGTAAAGTAAAGGCTTTTTTGGCAAACCACCAAATAATTAGGATGATTTTGTCTGTTCAGGACCTTTTCATACTTTTCTCTGCATATGCCAAAGCTGGTGAGTGAAGAGCTGTTTGGAATTGATGCGTTGGAACCCTAACGAGGTGTATAGGCGCTCAGCAGTTGGATTGTCCATATCCACCAGAAGGCCAACCCGCTGATGACCCTCACTGAAGGCCTTGTCACAAAGAGCAAGTATCAACTTGGTAGCAATGCCTTGGTGTCGGTGTTCTGGAAATACAGCTAAAGAATCAAGATAATACTCTCCTGGCTGTGTCTCTTCCTGAATCTGTGGCATAAAGCCTGCATGCTGCTGGATATAGGCGAGGGTAGGTTGTCTTAATTGCTGTAACTTAGCTCCATCATAGCCTGCGATGGCACCAACAGCTTCACCGTCAACTTCTGCTATCAAGACATTGTGGTAACTGTATTGCGACACTTCCAAGCCTGCCAAAACTTCAAGTATTTCTAAACCATTAGGTCCACAATACTGCTGCATCATGTCGTCACCAAAGCCCAAGGCGATGATATGGGCGATGACGTTGGCATCTGAAGGTTTAGCTTGTCGGATAATGAGTGACATAATAGATTATTTAGATAAGTCGACATAAGAAAGTATTCCATAGGCAATCGATCCGATGAGAGTGGCAAACACAATGATGAGAATAACTAATGAGACCGTCATATAGAAATAGGTCTTGATAGTCCCCTTGATAGATGACTTCCAATCGAGCTGGAACAGTTGCTTGAAATTGCGCGTCATCAGCAAAAACTCTAAGAAGTAGCTGACGGTATAGGGAGTTGCTTCGGAACCATAGAAAGACACCAAAAGCGTGTCTTTCATGATGATTTGAGAACCCAAATAGGCAAAAATAAAAGTGTATTCGCCAGCGTTGAGCAGCTTGTTGACACGAGTGTGACGGAAGGCTCTCCGTGTACCAAAAATATAGAACGGTATACAGATAACGAACATGAAAGCCTGATTGTCTTCAACCCAGCCTTTCACTAAGTCGTACATCGAATACAATAAAGAGCCTTGACTAAAGTATTTGTCTTTTAAATCGGAGTATTTAATGGTGACTTTCTTGGTTTTTTTATTGTCTTCGTCTTCTTTATCCTTGTTGTTTTCTTTGTCAGATTTACCCGTAAAGTCTAGTTCAACAGTAGGGAATTTACTGGCTGACAACTGCAAAGAGTCTGTAATTGTTTTGTTGGCTACTTGTAAAGAATCCGCCACCTTATCTGCGCTTATTTTTTCTTTTTCTTTTCCCACCGATTGAGGGTCAAAGATATGTGCCGCCACGATGTAGGTGGCCGCCATAACAATGAGCAACGAGAATGGTTTGTAGTAAGGCTTACGATGCCCTCGGATGAAGTCCATGACCATGTAGCCAGGACGGTACCACAACTCGTAAAAGGTATGCAGAAAACCGCTCTCAATATTGAGGAATGACAAGAAGAAATTGGAGAATGACTGTTTTAGGGTGATGCGTTGGGTAGAGGCTGGTTGTCCGCAACTGCGACAATAATCACCCTCGTAAACATCCCCGCAATTATAGCAAGTATGTTGTTCCAGCTTGTCTTTTGGTTCGCTCTTTTTACCTCTGATTTGTTTGATATTGAAAGCCCTGCGATAAACATTCCATTTAGCAGGAATAAAAGAACGACTTTTGTTCGTGATATGGGCATCTTTCTGCACGAGGGGCAGCAGGGTGAGGTTGTTGAGTATCTTTCGATGAGGATAGACTGCCAACTCGTCATATGTGGTCAGACCATTAAGTACACCACAGAAATCAACTCCTGCATTCTTTGCAGTCTCGGCATCTACCGTACTGTCGCCAACATACAGAGCATACTGAGGTTTAGCTTTCAACCTCTTGAGCGCAGTCTTAACGCCTTGCGGGTGAGGCTTAGACTTCTTTACATCTTCTCCACCAATGATGACGTCAATAAAATTCTGGGGAAAGTGTTTGTCTATCACTGCCTGAATACGGTAGCGATATTTGGTGGAGATAATGGCAAGTTTGGCACCTTGCTCTTTCAGTTTGGTCAATACAGCAACCGTTTCAGGAAACAGCACCGTATTGTCGTTCATGTAGATATCTGCCTCTTTGGTGTATTCCAACTTCCACGCAGCCAGTTGGGCGGGGTCGTTAACTCCAGTAAGAATGGCGAAAGATTCCTCTAAAGTCTTTCCGATGGTGCGCTTTATCTGCATCTCTGTCACATCGAGATAGCCGTGTCTGTGCAACACATGAGTAAAGCACATCACGATTCCACGGGATGAATCAGCTAAAGTCAGGTCAAAATCGAAAAGATAATAGATGTAATCTTTCGCCATATTAACTATGATCATTTCAGACCACGATTCTCGAGCAGACCGTCAATCTTAGGATCGCGTCCACGGAAATTGCGGTACATGGTCATACCATCATCGATGCCACCAGGCTCGAAGATAGTTTCACGGAAACGCTGGGCGATGCTGCTGTCGAGAACATTGCCTGCTTCTTTGTATGCCTGGAATGCGTCGCACTCATAAACCTCAGCCCACAAGTAACTGTAATAGCCTGCGGTGTAGCCGCCACCCATCGTGTGAGAGAAGTTGGTAACACGATAACGAGGCAGGATCTGGCGAGGAATACCACGCTCCTTAAGTTTCTGCTCTTCGAAATCCATTACGTTGAAATTGTCAGGAATTTCAGTCAGCACATGCATGTCCATATCTACCAACGAAGCAGCAACCAGCTCAACTGTTGCAAAGCCTTGTCCATACTTTTCGCTTTCCTGAATTTTCTTCACAAGTTCCATAGGAATCACCTCACCAGTCTGGTAATGCTTAGCATATACATTCAGGATTTCAGGCTCCAAAGCCCAGTGCTCGTTAATCTGTGAAGGAACCTCTACGAAGTCGCGTTCTACACCACCTGTGCTTTGATACTTAGTATTGCGCATGAATGAATGTAATGCATGACCAAACTCATGGAACTCAGTAGTAATGTTGGTAACATTCTGCAAAGCAGGAGTGTCGCCACTTGGAGGAGTAAGACTTGCACAATTCACCACGATAGGAATCACACGTTTGCCGTCCTTATAATAAGAGCCGCGGAAACTAGTACACCAAGCACCAGCACCCTTGCCATCGCGTGGGAAATAGTCGCTATAGAAGAGGGCCAACAGAGAACCGTCCTTGTCGCGTACCTCAAACACCTTGGTGTCTTCCTGGTACTTAGGCAGGTCGGTGCGCTCGGTAAAGGTCAAACCATAGAGTTTGTTAGCTACATAGAAGATACCCTGCTGCACATTATAGATTTCCAGATAAGGACGAACCTCATTGTCATCGATGTTAAACTTGGCCTTTTTGGCTTTTTCCAGGTAATACATGTAGTCCCATGCTTCTGGCTCGAAGTTCTTGCCTTCTTTCTTGATTTCTGCACGGATATCAGCTAACTCTTCATTGGCTT
>Ga0265298_10000692_pt1 | contig 49203 bp, 50 predicted proteins | sample AusTroGonzalo_MG_3_FD_193486 | JGI IMG/M metagenome (GOLD analysis project Ga0265298, IMG submission 193486) | Bovine rumen microbial communities from tropical cattle in Woodstock, Queensland, Australia - Gonzalo_01 | ecosystem: Host-associated > Mammals > Digestive system > Stomach > Rumen ...
GACCGTTTCATACGCACCTCCATATCGGAAACCGAAAATCAACAAATAAAAACTTCTTATTATACCCGTATTTTTTATAAATTCCACTTGAAATTGAACCGACAAATATTGCCTCAAAACGCAAAAAATGTAAGATTCCGCGTTTTTTTGACCTTTATGGAGTAAATTATGAAACTTTTGAGAATCAGACTCGAGGAAATTTTTAAAGAGGCGATAAAAAGCATCCGTCCCGATTTCGAAGAGTGGGGAAAACTCGTTCTGCAGCCGGCAACAGACGAAAAGTTCGGCAACTACCAGACTAATTTTGCAATGACGGCATCTAAAATATTCAGACAACCGCCGAAAATAATTGCAGAAAGTCTCATCGCGGCGATTCCTGAGAACGACCTGACCGAAAAAATCGAAGCAGCAGGGCCGGGCTTCATAAACATTTTTCTAAAAAAAGAGTCTCTTGCTGAAACAGTCCAAAAAACCTTCACTGAAAAGTGGGATTTTTCGCACATAAACACCGAAGGAACGGTCGTCATCGACTACTCTTCGCCCAATATCGCAAAACCGATGCATGTCGGACACCTCAGGACAACGATCATCGGCGACAGCATAAAAAGAATAATGAAATTCCTGGGTTACAATGTGATCGCCGACAACCATCTGGGTGACTGGGGAACGCAGTTCGGCAAACTTATCGTGGCTTACAACAGGTGGCTCGACAAGGAAAATTTCGAGAAAGACCCGATCGCGGAACTCGAAAGGCTCTACATCAAATTCGGCGACGAAGCGGAAAAAGACCCCGACCTTGACGAACTTGCAAGAATTGAGCTCAAAAAAGTGCAGGACGGTGACGAAGCAAATCTCTCGCTTTGGAAAAAATTTGTTGAGATAACGCTTAGCGAATGTAAAAAGATTTATGAATATCTGGGAATAAATTTCGATACTTACTATGGGGAATCGTTTTACCATCCGCTTATGCCGAGTGTCATTGACGAGCTTGTCGAAAAAGGGCTCGCGGTCGAAAGCGAAGGGGCTCTCGTCGTATTTTTTGACGAAAAGGAAAACCTTCATCCCTGCATCGTGAGAAAAAAAGACGGCGCTTTTCTCTATGCAACGAGCGATCTTGCCACGATAAAATTCAAATACGAAAACTATAAAATGAACAAGGCGCTCTATGTCACCGACGACAGGCAGGCAGTTCACTTCAAGCAGATTTTCAATATCGCAGAGCGTGCCGGCTGGAAGATGGAATTCGTCCACATCCCGTTCGGAGTTCTTTCCTTCAACGGAGAAATTCTGAAGACCCGTGCCGGAAACACGATAAAGCTCGCCGACCTTTTCAAAGAGGCGGAAAGCAAAGGTTTGAGCGTCGTCGAAGAGAAAAATCCCGAACTTCCGGCTGAAGAAAAGAAAAAAATCGCCAAAGCTGTCGGCATCGGAGCCCTCAAATACTCCGACCTTTCGCAGAACAGAACGAGCAACATCGACTTTTCTTGGGAAAAAGCACTCAGTTTCGACGGCAACACCGCGCCCTACCTGCAGTATTCCTACGCAAGAGTCCAGTCGATAAAGCGCAAAGCAGCCGAAAAAGGCATAACTCTTGATTTTAATTCAGAAATCAAGATAGAAAGCGACATCGAAAGAAGCATCGCCGCAAGCGTCGCGAAATTTCCCGAATGTGTCGAAAAAGCGGCTGAACTCTATAAACCCAACTTCATCGCCGACCATATTTTCGATTTGGTCCAGAAATTCGGCACTTTCTACAACTCGACTCCCATTCTCAAAGCAGAACCCGAACAAATGAAGTCGCGTCTTCTTCTCGCCGAAGCGGTCGCACGCACAGTCAAAACCGGCCTTGACCTGCTTGGGATCGAAGCACCGGAAAAGATGTAGACCGCAAGTTCGTTCTTTTCGATTCGCGCCCTCGTCATATCGATATTTCGATATTTCGACATTACGACATAATTTTAAAGGCGCGTCGAAACAAGAATAATTTCAGTGTATTGCAGTAGCAAACAGTTGAAATCAAACAAAAAACTTGATTTTTCAAAAAATATTCGTAGTATGCGTCCGCCTTTCGGGGTGTAGCGCAGGCCGGTTAGCGCATCGGTTTTGGGAACCGAGGGTCGGAGGTTCGAATCCTCTCACCCCGACCATTCAGGTCTTTGGCAACCGGATGCTTTGAATGTGCGCCCATGGCTCAGCTGGATAGAGCAACGGACTTCTAATCCGTAGGTCAGAGGTTCGAATCCTCTTGGGCGTACCATTTTTGATGTTCTTTTTAATTTGAAGATACGTGGTGGGTGTAGTTCAATGGTAGAGCACCGGATTGTGGATCCGGGCGTTGTGGGTTCGAGCCCCACCTCCCACCCCACTACTTACGTGTGGGCCCTTAGCTCAGCTGGTAGAGCAACTGACTCTTAATCAGTGGGTCGAAGGTTCGAATCCTTTAGGGCCTACCATCTTTTTTCTACTTTTGATCACCTCACATATTTTTTAGCTTTCCAAAAAATAAGGAAAGTTGTATTTTGCGAAAGTGGCGGAATTGGCAGACGCACCAGACTTAGGATCTGGCGGGCAACCGTGGGGGTTCGAGTCCCCCCCTTCGCACCAGATTCGCTTGTGATAACAACGGTTTTTTGACAATAACAGGCTAAAAGGAGAAAAAAATGGATTACAAAATCAATCATCTCAGCACAGTGGAAAAAGAACTTGAAATCAGTTTTTCCGCTGAAGAAGTTCAGGCTCAGTTCAAACAGGAATATTCCCATCTTTCACACACGGTAACAGTCAAAGGTTTCAGACCGGGCAAAGTTCCTCTCAATGTTTTGAAGCAGTTCTACGGCAAGAACGTAAAAGCAGACGTCGAACACCACTTCATTTCCGAAGGTATGCAGGACGCCGTTATAAAGGAAAAACTCAGACTCGCTACGAATCCCGAGATCTTCGATGAGACAGAAATTTCCGAAAATGCTCCTTTCAGTTTCAAACTCCGCGCAGAAGTTTTCCCTGAAATAGATGCCGAACTCAAACCTTTCGAGCACGATTTCACTCCGATCAAATACGACGAAACCATGCTTGAGAATGAACTTGAGGCAATCAAGGCAAGATTCATAGAATACAAAGAGAGTGAAGAAGACCTTTCGGCTGAAAAAGACAGACTCGTCATTTCTTTTGTCGGCAGAATCGACGGAAAAGAAGTTGAAAACACCGCAGGAAAAGACGTTACAGTCATTGTCGGCGACGGAAAATTCGTTCCCGATTTCGAAAAAGCGCTTTACGGCCACAAGAAAGGCGATTCCTTCACTGCTGACGTCAAATTCCCCGAAGATTACAGAGCGGCAGAGCTTGCAGGAAAGACCGTTCAGTTCACGATCGATATAACGAAAGTCGAAAAATGCGTAAACGCTCCGGAACTTACCGACGAATTCCTCGCAGGAAAGGAAGGCTATCCGAACACTGTAGCCGAACTCAAAGAACAGATCAAAAAGAACATCGAAAACTACCTTGACGACATTTCGATGCAGGGCAAAAAGAACATCGCTATCGAAACCTACGTCAAAGAATTCGAATTCGAAGTTCCGCCGTCATTCCTTCTGAACGAAAAGAATGCACGCATCGACGACTACAAGAAAGAGTTCAAAGTTGAAGAAGTTCCCGCTGAAGAACTTGCGAAGATCGAAGACGATGCGAAATTCGCGATCAAGAGATACATAATCCTCAATACTTTCGCTGACAAACTCAACATCACCGTAACCGATAAAGATGTTGACATCGCTTTCGCTCAGGAAGCTGCACAGTACGGCCTTCCGGCTGAATTTGCGAACAAACTCCGCGAATACGCAGGCGAAGAGAGGATCAACGCGAAAAAATACGAGATAAAAGAGCAGAAAGTTCTCGACAAGATGGTAGAGAAGATGGTTTTCATCGAGAAGGAAGCTGAAAAAGAGCCCGAAAAAGCTGAAAAAACCGAGGAAAAGAAAGCCGAAAAGAAAACCACCAAGAGAACCACAAAAAAAGCTGCCGAAAAGGAAGCTGAATAATCCTATATATGAAAAAAATCCCCTTTTTATCCCTTTTAATTTCAATGTTTCTCTGTGTCTCGTGCTTTGACCAGTGGTCGGACTCCGCGCCTGATCCTATGACATGGGACGAAGCTATCAAATACTGCGACGAGCTTGAGAACAAAGGCCACGACGACTGGCATCTTCCGACAATATCCGAGCTCAGAATGAGGATCACAGATTGTCCTGCGACCGAATCGGACGGTTCATGCCCCGTTTCGGAAATCGACAATCACCTGACATGGGACGATCTGAAGGAAGAGTTCGGCTGCGACGGCTGCAACGACGGCAAGAACCACAGCCCTTATTACAGCAAAGATACCGGCTGGTACTGGTCATCATCGGCTCGTTCGGAAGATTCTATCGTGGCTTTCCGCGTGAACTTCGACACAGGCGCAGTCGGAAACTACAACAAAGATCACAAATTCAACGTCCGCTGCATCAGAGACATCGACTGGTAACAGCAAAAAGGGATTTATCCTTTTACACCGCCGGCAGTAAGTCCGCCGATAAGGCTTTTCTGGAGAATGAAGAAAAGTATCATAACGGGAAGCGAAACAATTATCGCGCCGGCCGCGAAGTGTCCCCACTCTGTCGAATAGCTTCCGACATAGTGCTGAAGCGTGACGGGAAGCGTGAAAGCCCTTTCGTCACCGAGGAAAGTCGCGGCGAGAATGAACTCGTTCCACGCTGTCATGAAGCTGAAAAGCGCAGTTACGACTATCGCCGGTTTGGCAAGCGGCATTACGATTTTTATGAATATCGTCCACTGAGAAGCTCCGTCCATGATCGCAGCCTCCTCAAGATCCTTCGGGATCGTGTCGAAATAGCCTTTCAGCATCCAGACGCAGAAAGGGATCGCCGTTGTCGAATAAACCAGAACAAGTCCCGCCATGCTGTTGAGGAGACCGAGTTTGTCGAGCAGGATGTAAAGCGGGATCGCCATGACGACACCCGGGAACATCTGGCTTACGAGGAACATTTTCATGCCGAAGTTCTTACCGGGAAATTCGAAGCGCGAAAACGCGTAACCAGCCGTAGTTGCGAGGGTTATGCCCAGCAGAGTCGTAGCCGCAGAAATGACGACGCTGTTAAAAAACTGTCTGCCGAAAAGCCAGCTTCCGTTTGAATCAGTAGTGAAAATGACATCTTTGAAATTGCTCAAAGTGAACTCCGTCGGGATCGGATTTGCCGAAAGCGAAAAGCCCTGCCCGCTCGAAAGAGCCATTTTTATGACCCAGAGCACTGGATAGATCACGATCGCGCATATCAAAATCAGTGAAAGATGCATCAGGATCATCTTTCCCGTACTGACTTCCTTTTTAGCCATGGAACACCTCCGAAAAAAGACGCGGGATTTTATTCAAAAAATAAAAAATAGACAGATTTTCGGGAAAAAATATTAACATAAAACATGACACCGAGTTTCAAATCCTCCCCTAAGTTAGGGGAGGTGCCGCTTGCGGCAGTGGAGGGTGTTGCTTTCTGACACACGCCCTCGCCCTGCGGGCACTCCCTCTAACTTAGAGGGAGAAATAGAGTGAAAATTTTAAATAAAATTAAATATTTACACGATTAACACCGTAAAAGTTTGACTTCCTTCAACTTTTCACTATTATACCGCCGTTTTTCTGGTTCGTTACAGAAACGATTTCTTGAGTTGAATGGGTCGGTAGCTCAGATGGAAGAGCATCTGACTTTTAATCAGGGGGTCGCGGGTCCGAGTCCCGCCCGACCCACCATTCGCTCTCACTTTTTTGGTGACCTTTTCGTCTAGTGGTTAGGACATCGGCCTTTCACGCCGGTAACGGGGGTTCGAGTCCCCCAAAGGTCGCCATTTTTTTTGCCCTGAAACGATGCTTCAACGAATAAATTTGACAAGAAAAATCCAATGATTTAGAGTTTTTAGGTTATTTTATTGTTTTTTAAGGAGAAATGAGATGAAAAAATTCACATGGTTTTTAACACTTGCCCTTGTGCTTGTTTTCGCAGTTTCATGCGGAAGCAGTTCCAAAAAAGATGAGAAGGAAACTCCCGACACTGACACCGACGAGATTTCCGATGAAGAACCGGCAGAAACCGACGGCGATGCGGAAGAACCGACAGCTGACGATTCCGACAAGGAACCCGTAGAAGAACCCGAAAAAGAACCTCTCAAATGTGAGGATTTTGCGGAAGGACTCAACGAAAATCTGATCGTCGGCGAAGGAAGCAACGAACTTGCACGTTCTTTCTACCTGAGACTGCCGGAAAAAATCGATTCATTAGAAAAAGTTCCCGTAATTTTCATGTATCACGGTTACGGCGACTCGGCAAAGAACTTTGAAAGCTTCTTCTCAAGCTATGTCAACAACGAAACGATGCCGTTTATCCTTGTCACTCCCGAATCACGCGACGACGTATTCGGATTTACGACTCTTCCGCCGGCTGGTCTCGAGTGGGATATGATGAATCTTAAAGATGCAAGCGCAGAAGGCGACATGTTCGACGCCATTCTTTCCTGCCTTGAAAAAAGATGGAAAATCGACGAGAAACACATCCACGTTTCGGGTTTCTCTGCAGGTGCGATCACCGCAAACAGCATGGGTCTGCAGAAATCTGAGAAAATCGCAAGCATTCTGTCATATTCAGGTGCTTACTTCTCGGATGCGGCAAGCCGCGACGCTTTAGGCGAAATGATGGGAATGAAGATCGGCGATTTCTTCAGCTGGCCCGATTTTGCAGAAGAACACAACAAATATCCGCAGATTTTTGTTCACGGAGACAAAGAGAAAGATTCCTGGGGCATGGCCGGAGTTTTCACAATATACTTTAACCAGATGGCTCGTTTCGGAGCAAACTATCTCACCGGTCTCGGACACGATGCGATCCTCTGCAACCACGGCAAAGATCACACTGTAGCCGGAATAGACCAGAAGGGAATGATCAAATTCTTTGCTGAGCATCCTTTCGGTTCAGACGCTTCGGATTACCGCGAAAACATGCCCGAAGAATTCTCTGAAATCTGCCACTTCTTCACCGAAGATGACCTTGTTGAAGAAGAAGAGCCCGCAGACCCGACTGATCCGACTGAGCCGACAGATCCGACTGATCCCGAAGAAAAACCTGATGAGGAAGAAGTTCCCGAAATTCCTGACACACCGGATTGTTTCTGGCTTCGCTGCAACGACTAAAACTCAAATAAATTCAAACAAATATCCAAGTTTCTTATCTGAAAATTTCTAAATTTGCGGGAAAATCAAAATGGTGCCGGAGACCGGAATCGAACCGGTATGGGGTCGCCCCCGCTGGATTTTGAGTCCAGTGCGTCTACCTATTTCACCACTCCGGCAAAATCGGGCGGTATAATACGGAAAAACGGCTGAAAGTCAAATTTAGATTGTCTTTCTGAGTGAAAATCCGTCATTCTGAGCGAAGCGAAGAATTTGTGAGATCTTTCACATTCGTTCAAGATGACGAAAGATGTTTCGGCAAAGCCTCAACATGACGAATTAACTCTATTCCGAGCGGAAACCTGTCATTCTGATCGAAGCGAAGAATCTAAGATGTTTCGCTCACGCTCAACATGGCGGCTTAATGCAGGTTTTCTATGATTTCAACGATCTTTTTCTGGATGTCTTCGATCTTTCCGAAGCCGTCAACGCTCTTGTAAAGGCCCTGTTTTTTGTAGTGGTCTGCGATGGGAGCCGTTTTGCCGCGGTATTCCTCGAAACGCGCCTTGACTGTCTCGGGGTTGTCGTCGGATCTTCCTTCGATCTCCGCTCTTTTGAGGATCCTCTTCGTCGATTCCTCTTCCGAAAGAAGGATCTCTACCATGCAGTCAAGTTTGAGACCGAGTTCTTTCAGCATATTGTCGAAGATCTCAGCCTGTTTCAGCGTTCTCGGATAACCGTCGAAAAGGAATCCGTTGCCGCCGATATTCTTTTTGAGCTCGCTTTTGAACATGTCGGAAATTATCGCATCGTCAAGAAGTTCGCCTCTGTCGATGATGGCTTTCGCCTTTTTGCCGAGTTCAGTTCCGCCGCGGATCTCCTGACGGATAAGCTCGCCTGTCGAAATGTGGCAAAGGTTGAAATGTTCTTTAAGCAGCTGTGCCTGTGTTCCTTTTCCTGCTCCCGGAACTCCGAAAAGAGCGATGTTGATCATGTTTTTCTCCTTAAAAAAAACAAAAAAATTAAAACGAGCGACTATACAACATAGAAAAAATTATGAAATTTTTTTGCTTTGCCGTAAATTCCGGCGTCTTTAACGGTTTGTTTTAACGGAGTTTTCATGCGTTTTCCACGCTCTTTTTTCATGAGAGACGCTCTCAGTGTCGCCGAAGATCTTCTCGGGCACTATCTCGTCCGGCAGACTGAGCGAGGCAGGATCGTCGCAAAAATAGTAGAGACCGAGGCCTACTGCGGCGTTCTTGACAAAGGGTGCCACACTTTCGGAGGACGGCGCACCGAAAGGACCGAGGCGATGTTTCTGCCGGGCGGACACGCCTACATCTACATGATCTACGGGATGAACTTCTGCCTCAATGTCGTTTCGGCGCCGAAAGACGATCCGCAGGCTGTCCTTATCCGCGCAGTAGAACCGGTCAAAGGACTCGATCTGATCAGGTCGAACCGCAAAGGGATCGTCAAGGAAACCGACCTCACGAACGGCCCCGGCAAACTTGCGAAAGCGCTTCTTCTCGACAAAAGTCTGAACGGATGCGACCTTGTGAGCGGAAAAGAACTTTTTCTCGAAAAAAATCCCGCTCTCACCGATTTCAACATAGTTTCCGCGCCGCGTGTAAACATCGACTACGCCGGAGAATTCAAGGACAAACCCTGGCGCAAATACATCGAAGGAAACAGATTCGTCTCCAAAGGTTAAAATCAGAAGCGGTAACCGATCCCGATTACAATATCCGGGAAAGCAGACACATAATCATCTATGCCGAACTTAAAGACCATATTGTTCTTGAAAACCAGATCAAATCCCGTTCCCCAGCCTATATGAGGCTTAAACTCAGCGAATTCGTGTTCTTCCTTTCTTCTTGCCAGCCACGTATCCATACCAAAAGAAATTCTTACACTTATTGACTTTAATACCGGTTGATTAACAAGCATAATATCAAAAACCGTGCTTGCCAAAACCGAAAAAGAAAGAATAGGAAACTCTTCGGCTGTATAATCTGGCATGAGTTTCAAATCCAAATCCAATCCTAAATAAACATTGGTATTTTTGTTTATATTACCTACAAGAAAACCAGCATCCAAAGCAAGTCCGGTACGAAAAAACATTCCCATTCCCAATGTCATTCCAAAAGCAGGCTGAATATAGAAAAAATCCGGTTTTTGTTCATTTTCGGCACTATTTTCACGGATTTCTTCCGACGTCACGACACTGTTCTTTTCTTTATCCTGCTCTGAATTTTTCCCTTCCTCACGCACAACCTGACCGTCAGCGCGATCAAGCCCGCCGCTCTCAGCCTCTTCTGCAATCAAAAAGAAGGAAAGGAGAAAAACTGTAAAAAGCAGAAACAACTTCTTCATCAAAACACCTAAAAACGGTAACCTGCGAGAGCAATGAAATCAAAGTTTCTCATAGAACCGCTTGTACCCAGTTTAATCACTAAATCACCAAATGAGACATTTAACCCGAATCCGCACATAAACCATGTAATATAATTATAATCGACAGAGTCTGTTCCTTCGAATTTTTCCAAGACTAAATCCGGTCCTAAAGAGACCCAGCCGCCTAAACGAGTCGAATATTGAGGACTGACTTGTGCATCAATAACGAAAAGTGCCTGAATCGGAAATTCAAAAAGATGAGCCTCCATATCATCAGCAAGTGAATCAATAACCGGAGTATATTTGAATCCTATCTCTGTTCCCAAGTAAACATTAACTGCGCTGTCAGCATTGTGGTTCAGCAGAAAATAGGAATCCAACGCAACAATAAAACTAAAATACATCTCCGATATTTCTACTCCCCCAAGCGGCTGGATATAGAAAAACTTCGGTTTTACATGATTCTCTCGTAAAGACTTGTTTAAATCAGCCATTTCAGCCGTTTCAGGCGCGGGTTCCGCAGGCTTAGGCTCAGGCTCTTTCTCCGGTTCAGGCTCGGGTTCAGGTTCAGGCACCGCTTCCCTCTCTTCAAACAGCGTGACCGTGATATCGCCGAAATCGTATTCGCCCGTTTTCACATCTTCCGCAGCCAGAAAAGCGAAAAAGAGAAAAACTGTGAAAAACAGGAGCAGTTTTTTCATAGTTCACCTAAAATCTGTAACCGATCAGCAGGAAAACCTGCGGATAACGCCCGCGAAACGCCGATATTCCCGTTTTGAAGACCATATTGCTTTTAAAAAGGATGCTGAAACCCGTGCCCCAGGCCACTCCTTCTCTAAGTCCTCCGGTGTATTCATAATTGTAACTATGCCAGTTAAATTCCTGTTCAATGAAAAGATTTACTCCGAGAGAACCCCAGACAGAAATAAACGCAATATGCGGTGCAAGCCTGTTTCTGTTTTTAAAATCAATAGTAAGATTTGCCTGTATCGGAAATTCCAGAATGTTTTCAATGTCCTCTTCTTCGAATATACCCGGCCGCTGGCTGTATCTGAAATCAAAATCAAGCCCCAGATAAATGTTTATTCCTTTTCCGGTGTGTTTGACAAGGAATCCGGCATCTATATCTGCCATGACGGAAACCCCCATGAATCCGGAAGACAAGCCTAAAGCAGGCTGAATATAGAAAAATTTCGGTTTCTCATCGTTTTTTTCCTCGGTTGTGGTTTTCGTATCGGGAGAAGGCGTCTCTTTCTGCATTTCTTCAGCGCTCAAAAGCCCTAAAACAAGCATGATCACGAAAAACACGACCTTTTTTTTCATAAATTTCCCCTAAAACCTGCACCCCAAACCAAAAGACGGGACAGGATACAAATAAATGAAACTTTTTATAGCGAACTGCAAAATGAACCCGTTCTCAAAAGAGAGATCGGTCCCTATTCCCCACGAAAAGATCATATCCCACTCCGGACTTACCTCTTCACTTGGATCAAACGGAAAAACATAGGCTGAATCATAAAGTCCTGCGCTGAGCCCCAGAGCAAGCCAAAAACTTACATATTCAGGAGTTCCGTAAGGCGAATTTCTTTTGAAATCGAAAGCAAGTTTAGACTGAACCGGTATTTCGACAGTACGGAAAAGCGAACCTGAGTATCTTACTCCCAAATTAAATCCAAGATAAATATTGTCTCCCCGACTTGTCTCTGCGAGATGAAAAGCGAGATCGGCATTCGTATCGACAACTTCGTAGAGCCTGTCGTCTTCTCCCCCGTAAGAAATTCCGACAACGACCATAGGCTGGATATAAAACGGTTTCGGTCCTTTCACTTTATTTTCAAGCGGACTTTCCGGCTCAGGTTCCGGCTCTTTTTCAGCTTCTTTTTCCGGTTCAGGTTCAGGCTCAGGTTCCCTGTCTTCAAACAGCGTGACCGTGATATCGCCGAAATCGTATTCGCCCGTTTTCACTTCTTCCGCGTTCAACAGTCCGAAAAGGAGAAAAGCTGTGAAAAAGAGAGCGAATTTTTTCATAAATCACCTGCAACTACCTATTGAACAGATTTTTTATACATAATCATGATAAAATTCAAGAATTTTTGGGCTGAAAGAGTGCGCAAACAAAGTCAAAAACCGATAAAAAATCATCATTTTTTTCAAAAGCATTGATTTTATTACACTTTTTCACAAAATTTACAAAAAAATGAGCGACTTTTCAAGAAAATTCAGCAAAAGATGAGCGACTTTTTGCAAAAATTCACAAAAAAATGAGCGAGTTTTAAAAGCGGTAACCGGCTGTTACCGTAAGATCGGGGTATATTCCGCCGAAGCCGTCTATGCCCAGTTTCAGAACGATATTCCTCTCAAACAATAGGTCGATTCCTATTCCCCATGCGGCGAAATATCTCAAAGAATCGTGCGCGTCATAATAATAATCCATTTCTCCGTTTTTATCCGGACGATGGTAATATCCTCTGTAAAATATCAGATCGACTCCGGCGGAAAGCCATAATCCGACCGATTTAAGGACGCCGTTCGGTGTTGCGAAGTCAAAAACCGTGTTTACCTGCAGAGGAAGCTCGACTTTCGGCGCAGGTCCTATCACCTGCTGAAGAACTATGTATCTGAAATCCAAGTCAAGGCCGACATAAACATCCGATTTCGCAAGTTTTGCCACGAGGATATCCGCATCGAGCGAGATCGTAGGTCTGAAGAGCGAAAACCCAGTCCCGAATCCGAATGTCGGCTGAATATAGAAATTTTTCTGTTTTTCAGGAGCATTTTCCGCATTCACGGCTTCTTCGGCAAAAAGAGCGCCGAAAAGCATGAGAATCAATGAAAATATCAAGACCTTTCTCATAAAAGCTCCTAAAAACGATACCCGAAAGCCAGACTCAAAATAGGATATTTCCCTTTGAACGAGTTAAATCCCGCCGTAAAAACGATATTATAGTCCAATATGACATCTAGACCTATGCCCCATGCGGCATCGACTCGGGTCAAACCGTCATATTTGTAGTTATCTTTGTTAAGCTGAAGTTCCGGGATGCCAATGTGTTTGTAGTGCCCCTCAAAAACAAGATCAGCTCCGAGCGTGATCCATAAAGCAAGCGTATCGATATATGGAGCGCGCTGCCTGAAGTTGAAAGAACTCTTCATCTGAAGCGGAAGATATATATCATATACTCTGTCCGAGTGCGTCATAGAGCGCCCGTACCTGAAATCGGCCTTGAATCCCAGATAGACGTCTTTTCCTTTTCCTATCTGTTTTACATGAAAATCGGCACTCATCCCGAGGTCGATCCCTAAACCGTACAATCCTATGAAGGGCGAAAAATAGAAAAAATCGGCGGGGTTATCAGTCTCTTCTTCACCGCAGCCGCAGGCAGCATCCTGTTTTTTGGGAGTTTCTTTGTTTTCCTGCGCCGCATCTTCGGCGGACAATGAGAAAACAAGAAAAAATACCGCAAAAAAGAGTGATATTTTTTTCACAAACCCGACACTCATGATCAAAACCTGTAACCAACGGCAAATGTACAGTCGGGAACAAACCCCCAAAAACTGTCCAATCCCAATTTCAGCACAAGATAGTTCCTGAAGACCAGATCGACTCCGGTTCCCCATGCTACGTCATATTGCACAGCTGCATCGAACTTTTTTCCGACATCATCTATTTTATGACCGTACATCATATCAAGTCCTACCGATATCCAGAGGCTTACCGATCTTATATACGGATTATTTCCGGTCATAACGTCAAAAACTCCGTCCGCCTTAACAAAAAAATTCAAAATAGGATCATAACGGTCAGTAATACTGTCAAGCGGCCACCAAAGATCGAGATCCAACCCGACATAATAGTTGACTTCCGGAGTGTGAGCGACAAGAAAACCGGCATCAAGGGCTACAGTCGGCCGGTAGAGTGAAAGTCCGCTGCCGAATCCGAGAGAGGGCTGGATATAAAAGAATTTCGGTTTTTCATAGGTTTTACCTGAATTGCCGCAGCCACATTCAGCATCTCCAGGTTCAGGTTCAGGTTCAGGCTCTTTCTCCGGTTCAGGCTCCGGTTCCCTATCTTCAAACAGCGTGACCGTGATATCGCCGAAATCGTATTCGCCCGTTTTCACATCTTCCGCAGCCAGAAAAGCGAAAAAGAGAAAAACTGTGAAAAAGAGAGCGAATTTTTTCATAAAAATCACCTAAAAACGGTAGCCGAGACTTGTGTAAAGTCCCAAATAATAAAATAGAGTGTAGTCAATGCCGATTTCAAGAACAATATTGTATTCAAACAAGAAGTTCATGCCGATATTAAATGATGGAAAAACAGCAAAAATTTTATAATCATCAAGAGGTCGTTCCTCGCTTTTGTAGTATTTATAGTGATAAAAGGCTCCTTTAACGTTATCGTCTGAATCCTTATGCTGCAAAAAGGAAAAATCCACTCCCCCTGCAAGAAACAGTTCCAGCGATTTAAGCGGAGACGGTTCGTTATATGGGAGAAAAGCAAAAACAACATTGAAATGAACAGGCACACTCCAGTCTCCTGCAAAATTCCAGTCGCCCGCAAAACTACCTGGGAAATAAATCAGATTCATGTCGAATCCAAGGTAAACATTCGTATTTTTCAACAGGAATTCCGCATCAAAACTGAATTTAGGCGCAACATTGGTCAATATAGCCCACTCCATTCCCAATGCCGGCTGGATATAGATTTTTTTCAGTCCTTCTTTTTTCTGCCCGCTTTCAGACTGTATTTCCGAACTGTTTTGCACAGAATTTCCCTCTTCATTCTTCATAACTTCTTCGCCGGTCAAATTAAACAGCAGAAGAAAAATTATCAGAAACAGCAGGGATTTTCTCATAAAAAGCTCCTAAAACCTGTATCCCAAACCGATTGTCGGCATCAGACCAATAACAAAAAAGCTTTCCACGGCTATTTGCAAAACCAGCCCGTTTTCAAAAGTAAGATCCGTTCCGACTCCCCATGTAATAACGGCCGCTGTCCACTCAGGATCCAGTTCCTTCCCGCCGGAAACGGCAGCAATAATATAGTCAATATCATAACGTCCGACTCCGCCGCCCAGTGCAAACCACAAACTCGCATATTCCGGGATTTTGTAAGGGGTATTTGTCTTAAAATCGAAGACTATTTTGGATTGAACCGGTATTTCGACGGTTTTATACAACGAATGGGCATATTTTACGCCAAAACCGAACCCTACATAGATATTGTGAGCGTGTTTTAACTTCGCAACAAGAAAACTAAAATCGATATTTGCAGCAAAAAATCCGTAGATTATATCATCTTCTCCGCCTCTGCCGATTCCGGCTTCCACCGTAGGCTGAATATGGAAAAACTTCGGCTGTTTATCCTTTTCCTGTCGTGCTTCGGATTCGGTTTTGATTTCATTTTCTCCTGAAGCAGGTTCTTTCTGAACTTCTTCCGCGCTCAGAAAGCCGAAAAAGAGAAAAACTGTGAAAAAGAGAAGCAGTTTCTTCATCAAAAGCACCTAAAAACGGTAACCAAGCCCGATTACAGGCTCAGGATAAAATCCACCTGAAGAGTCAAAAGCAAATTTCATAACAACATTGTTTTTGAACACAATATTAAGTTCTATTTCCCATGCCGCATATAACTTTAAATCTGAATATCTATAGACCCCTTTATAATCTTCATATATCTCATCCTGTTCAAGCAGAAGATCAATTCCGCCGGAAAGCCGCAAAGTCATATAATCGACATGAGGACCATACCGTTTGAAATCAAAAGATATGTTTGCTTTAAAAGGAAACTCCAATGCGTTTTTAGAAGAATGATTGTCCACGGAATTTCCCCACGGTGAATATTTGAACCCGAGGTCAAGCCCCAAATAAATGTTGTGCATTTTTTCTGTGCGGTAGACAAGAAAATCGAAATTCATATCAAGCACTGTACCAAAAATGACCGGAAGCCCTGTTTTTATTCCGAGAGTCGGCTCGAAATAGAACTTTCTATCTTTCGCAGTTTCTGCAGTAAGCATTGGAAAAAGAAAAAATATAACCAGGAAAAGAAGTGTTTTTTTCATACCTGTTCCTTTCATGATCAGAACCTGTAACCTACAAGCAGCGTCAGATCGGGATAGAATCCGAGAAATCCGTCCAATCCGATTCCAAACACGACATAGTTATTGAACACAAAGTCAAAACCGGTTCCCCATCCCGGCATATACCTTAAAGTGGCAGGTTTACAGCCTTCATCCTTCTTACAATCCTGGGCATAAGCCAAATCTAAACCGAATGACGTCCAGATGCTGATCGATCTGAGTTCTGTCTCATTTCCCACCTGAAAATCAATAACACCGTTGGTCTGGATGGCAGAATCTATTATCGGATTCAACAGATCGTACTCGAATATCGGTTTCCTGAAATCGAGATCCAGTCCGACATAAAAATTAACTTTCGGTGTGTGACCTACCAGAAAATCGGCATTAAGAGCGATAGTAGGCCTATAAAGAGAGAGTCCTGTTCCGAATCCGAATGCCGGCTGGATATAGAAAAACTTCGGTTTTACATGATTCTCACGTAAAGACTTGTTTAAATCAGTCATTTCAGCCATTTCAGGCGCGGGTTCCGCAGGTTCAGGTTCCGGCTCTTTTTCCGGTTCTGGTTCAGGTTCCGGCTCCGGTTCAGGCTCCGGTTCCCTATCTTCAAACAGCGTGACCGTGACATCGCCGAAATCGTATTCGCCCGTTTTCACATCTTCGGCGACCAAAAATCTGAAAAAGAGAAAAAATGTGAGAAACAAAGCGAATTTTTTCATAAAAGCACCTAAAAACGGTAGCCGACTGCAAGAGTCAGATCGGGATATTTGCCTTGAAATCCGTCTATGCCGATTTTAAGTATCATTCCGTTTCTGAAGACAAGATCGGTTCCGAATCCCCATGCCGGACGCAGGATCAAAGAATACTTACCCCAGCTTTTATAATCTTCGTCTTTTTTATCGAAATAGAGGAGAAGTCCGGCAGAAGCCCAGAAACTGACCGATTTCATGCGTGGATCGCTCACATTGACATCGATAACGGCATTCATCTGCAAAGCAAGCTCGGCATCGCCGTCCCAGACTATAGTCATGTATCTTAAATCGATATCGAACCCCATGTAACCGCGGGCGTTCTTCGACTGTTTCAGAAGAAAATCTATATCCAGAGTCGCATTGGTCCGGAAAACGGACATCCCTGTTCCTACTCCCAAAGCGGGTTGTATATAAAACTTTGAAGGAGGCTCTTCAGCTTCGCAGACATCACTTTCCGATGCGGCAGGAGCGCTGTTTAAGCCGGTTTTCGTCTCATTTTCCGCCGTTTGCGCCATGACGACAAAGGAAAAGAGGAACATTATCAAAAATATCGCGATTTTTTTCATAACACTCCCCTAAAACCTGTAACCCACAGCAACCATAAAACTTAGATACAATCCGCGGACGTTACCGTAATTGTATTTATGCAGCAAAGCCCACGGAGATTTGTCAAGACCGACTCTTATCACGACATCCTTCGCAAAAACAATGTCGAGACCGGTCCTCCATGCGGCCGAAACCCCCATCCAGCCTGAATGTTCCCTGTATGACCAGAAATTTAAATTGATTCCGAGTGACATCCAAAGGCTCACAAAATTCAGGTTAGGATCTTTCTGTTTGAAATCAAAACTGATGTTCGCCTGAATCGGAACGGCGTAGAAATGATCGATCGGAGTAGTTGTCATTCCCAAATCAAAACCGAGATATACGCTGTTTTTCCTTTTCGTCCGGCCGACAAGAAAATCTATATCCAGATTTATGACTGTCGCGAACGGCACGTTGCCCGTTTCGATCCCCAAAGCGGGCTGGACATAAAACCATTCCGGCTCATCTTTGGTTTCAGGCTCCGGCTCAGGTTCAGGTTCCGGCTCCGGTTCCCTATCTTCAAACAGCGTGACCGTGACATCGCCGAAATCGTATTCGCCCGTTTTCACTTCTTCCGCGCTCAAAAAACCGAAAAAGAGAAAAATTGTGAAAAAGAGAAGCAGTTTCTTCATCAAAAGCACCTAAAAACGGTAACCTGCCGCGCAGATGACATCGGGATATTTGCCGTAGAAACTGTCGAAACCGAGTTTCAAAGTGACCTCGTTCTTGAAAAGCATCGTAACGCCCATGCCCCATGCCGGCATGACTTTGAACATCGTGTCGCGGTCTTTGCTGTCGTCCCAGTTGTCGTCATCGTAATCGTAATAGAAAAGGTATCCTATCGCGAGGTCGATACCGGCCGAGAACCACAGCGCGAGACGGCTGATATTTCTGTGCACCACCGGGAAATCGACAGCAAGGTTCACCTGAATCGGAATCTCGTAAACCGCGTGGTCGTCGAGGTAAGGGCTGTATCTGAAGTCGATTTCAAGGCCCATATAGACATTCGTGCCGTCTTTCGTGTGTTTCAGGAGAAAATCTATGTCGTTGTTGATTCTCAGACTGAAAATTGAAGCGCCGATTCCGATACCAATGGAAGGCTGATAGAACATTTTCGAAGGTTTTTCTTCTTTTTGAACAGGTTCGCATACTGACTGCGCCGCTGCCGGTTCAGGCTGTGCCGGTTCCTCTTTCGCGGGTTCTTCAGGTGCAGCCGGTTGTGCCGGAGTCTCGGTTTTTGTCTCTTCAGGCGCTGGTTCAGCAGGTTTTTCCGCTGCTTCAGGCTCAGTTTTTTCTTCCTGAGGTGCATTCTGCGCTTCGGTTTCCTGATTTTCCGCAGCAGGAGCCTCTGCCGGAGCTGCTTCGGTCACTTCTTTAACCTCTTCAGCAGCCGCTTTTTCATCCGTCTGCGCCGCAGCCGGTTCATTCTGCGCTTCCTGCGCCGTCAGAACGCCGACAAACATAAAAATTACGAAAAGCAAAAAGATTTTTTTCATAACGACCTCCGGAATTCTCTTTTCTTTATTCAATAATCTCAACGGCACGCTTTTTATACACAAACCGCATGAAAAATTCAAGTCGCAATTTTACATCCTGCCGTTTTCGGGTATTATCCGCCGTTTTTGGTTTTCATCAGGAGTTTTCGATGCTTAAGAAATACTGGTTTCTGTTTTTGGTTTTTGTTTTTGCGGGATGCGCGCAGATCGAAGGATTTTTTCAGGAAGATGAAACTTCGACGATCCTTCTTCTCTACACAAACGACGAACACGGTCACATCTACGAAAAAGACGGATGGTACAAAGGAGTCGCCCTTTACGAAATGTGGGAGGAAGAAGAGAAAAACTGCACGAACTGCTCGGTAATCAGACTTTCCGGCGGAGACAACTACACCGGAACGGCCGTTTCGACCTTTTTCAGAGGAGCCTCCATGGCTGAGATCATGGGACTTCTGGGATATAAACTCTCGGCACTCGGGAACCACGAGTTCGATTTCGGGGAACAGGAGCTGAAAAACAACGCAAAAACCGCAAAAATGCAATATCTCTGCTCGAATCTCGTCTCAAAAGATATGAAAGACCTTCTTGATCCGGGCACTGTTCTCTACGCAGGAAAAACGAAGATCCTTTTTGTTTCGGCAATAACTGATGAGGTCAAACGGATAAGCATGTCAAGACCTTTCGTCGAATCGATGATCGCAAAGCCTGAAAGCACCGTTCCCCGCGCCATTGCAAAGGAAAATGCCGACATAAACATCGTCGTTGCGCACGAATCCCACGAAGAGGCAGGACCGTGGGCGGTATCACTTCCGCAGAAGCCGCTTGTCGTCTTCACATCTCACGACCACAAAGAAGCTGTCAAAGAAGAAAACGGCATACTTTTTATCCAGAATGCAGGATATCTCCCGAGTTACGCAAAAGTTCTGATCGAAAAAAAGGGGAAAACTTCGAAAGTCGTGAAAGCGGAAATCGTTCCGTTGAAAAGAGAGATCTCGCTGAAATCAGAAGGTTCGCTCAAAGTTAAGAAAACTATCGACAAATATCTGACGCAGCTTGAAAAACAGGCGGGACGCAAGCTGATCTACGCCGAAAAACCGCTCGAGACGCCGGCTTTGCAGAAACTTTTCGCATGCTCGATGCTGAAGGCTTTCCCTGAATACGACGCCGCGTTCAGCAATCCGGGAGGTTTCCGCGACACAATAAAAGCGGGAGATCTCAAAAAAAGCGATATTCTTTCGATTTTTCCTTTCGACAACTTCATAGTCAAAGCCACAGTTCAGGGCGAAGATCTGATCTTCGACATTGAACAATCGGAAAACGCCTACTGCGGAGCGGTAAAAAAAGAGGGAAAATGGTTTATCGGAGACGAAGAGATCGACAAGTCGAAAACCTATAAAATCATTACGAGCGATTTCATCTACCAGGGCGGAGACGGCTACAGATTCACCGGTTCGCAGGGAATAACGACGACTGTAAGCTGGCGGACCCCGCTTGAAAACTATCTCATCGAATCGTCGAAAAAAGGGCTGGATTTAGAAAATGCCTTTGAAGAGCTCATGAAAGGAATGTGATATTCCTCATTTTTAAAATTATATTGTGAAAATTTCAGCTATGCCTATAATACGTTGTTTTGTCCTTTGGTTTATTTTCAATTTGGAGGTCTCAATGAAGAAATTTTTGGTCCTTTTTGCTCTTCTGCTTTTTGTTGCCACTCTTACGGCTGCGCAGAAGAACAACTTCTCCACGGCTTCTGTAAAAAAGACCGGCGGAGTCACTTCCTTGGTTTCAGGGCTCGACATTCCGGTCAAAACGGATGCTGATTCTCTGAAAAAGTTCATCAAAAATGATTTTTACAAAGCTTTCAACATCGGTCGCGACGTTGAACCGCAGCTTCTCCGTGCGGTAAAAATCGACGGCGCCTCGATTTACAAGTTTGTTCCTTTCTACAAAGGGATCAAAGTTGAAGGGATCTACACCGTCCTCACGATCAGAGACGGCAAGATCGACAGGATCAACAACGGTCTCGGTGACATTGACATCGACATCACGAAGATGATCCCTGAAAATCAGGCTCTCAAATCGGCTATGAAAGTCAGAAACATCAAAAACATGCCGAAAAACTACATGGTCGAAAAGATCATCACCCGTCATTTCGGCAGATTCGTTCCGGCTTACAAAATCAGATTTGCTCCTGCTACGCTTGCAGACAGCCGTTACCACATTGTTGACGCGCTTACGGGCAAAGTCATCAAATCGAGCCATTCGACCTACTTTGATGATCCGGTAGATCCTGGCGACACTGATACTCCTGACACCGGCGACACCGAAACACCCGATCCGGCTGACACAGGTGACACCGAGCCGGCCGTACCGGTATGGGAATGCAACGGCGAAGAGACCGATACCGCAAAGATCTGGAAGTTCAACCCGAACGTCACTCCCGACCTTGAAGAAGTCGAGCTTCCGTGGGTCGCTCCTGTTGACGACAGCGAACTTACCCCGGAACTTCTCGGTTCGCTCATCACCGAAAAAGATGCAAAGGAAATCAGAAAGATCAGAGCTTACAACTGCCCTGACGATGACACTAAAATAAAAATCGATCCTTCGTCCATGGGTATTCCCCTCGGCATGGAATTCAATGTTCACGTCTGCCATCCGATGCCTCTTGCAAACAAATGCGAGAAAGGCAATTTCATCTATGACGACTGCGAAAGCGGCCACGAATTTTCGAAAGAGAGCATCAAAATCGACAAAATCGACAGATGTGCTGAAATTTCGATGTATTACCACGCTTCCAAGATTTACGACTACATCCGCTCTCTTTACACCGACATCGATTCCAAAAACGAGTTCTATCTTCAGAACAACGACAAAGACAGACCTCTCAACGTCATCAGCAACTTCACGATGCCTGAAATTTCCATGGACAATTTCCAGGCTCTTATGACGGGAGAGAACGATCTTGCAGCGTTTGACAACGCGTTCTTCACTCAGGAACAGCCGATGCTCAACATGCTGCTCGGAGAATTCGGCGTAAACGGCGACCTCCTTGTTTTCGGTCAGTCGCAGAAAGCCGATATGGGTTATGACGGCGATGTCGTTTACCACGAATTCGGTCACGCTACGATCTACACCGCAGGCATCACCGGTCTTGAATACACCGACAAATACGGCATGACAGTCGAGCCCGGCGCACTTCACGAAGGTATGGCAGACACCTTCGCGTTCATCATGACAGACAACACCTGCACCGGTGAATACGCTTCTGAAGGCTTCATCAAAGCAAATCCGCTCTATAAGGCTTCAATGGATACCGAAGGTGAAGGCGACAACCTGATCTACTGCATGAGAAGCGCTCTCAACAAGAAAAAAGTTTTCGAGGATTTCGTAGGTGAAGTCCACTGGGACGGTCAGCCGCTCCTTGCTTCGAACTGGGACATCTACCAGCTCATCAAAGGAAACGATACCGATACGCAGAAACACCGCGACAACATGATGAAACTCATACTCAAGGCGCTTTACTCTGTAGGCGATGCTGATGCTTCCTACAAACTCTGGGCAGAAACGCTTATGGCTGAAGTCGAGAAAGACGAAAACTTCAAAGGCAAGGCTGCCGAAATCAAAAAGATCCTCGAAGAGAGGAATTTCTTTGAAGAAATCAGAGCACGCAGCGTAAACGAACCGATAAAAGACACGATGTATATTCCGGCAGGCGGCGGTTCTTCCGGCGAAGACGATCCTATGGGCGGTCTTATGGGTTCAGGCGGCGGAATCGAAGTTGAAGACGGCGACAAAACCGCTAATATCGGTCCGGCTTACATTCAGTATTACTACGATGTTCCGGCAGATGCAGAAAAAGATGCTCTCAAGCTCAGTGCAAAAATCGCAGCAGATTCTTCCAGCTCGATGCTTGGCGACATGGGCATGGGCGGCGGAACTCCGACACTTGAAATCTACTACAGAAAAGGCGCTCCGATAGAATACGTTGACGGCAAGAATGCTATAAAAGTCGAAAAAGACGGCAAAGCAACCGGAAATTCGGAGAAAGGCTGGTTTATTCCCGAAGTCGAGAAAGGTGCAAAATACTTCATCCAGTTCGTAAACACTTCGGCAAGTTCGGCAACAGTTTCCGCAATTTCTGTCGAATCTTCAGATGCTCCGGCAAACGAAGAAGACAGTGAAGTTTCCGACGAGGACAAGGATGCCGAAGACGAAATGAGCTACAGCGACGACGATCCTCAGGAAGAAGAAGGCAAAAAGAAGAAATCGAGCGGCTGCTCGCTTGTTCTTTAATTTCACAAAATAAGTTCCACTTTCTCCGTTTATTTTTCAAATCTTAAACGATCCCGTCAAAATAACCCTCAATTTAACCAGCTGAAATCAAAAAGGAATTTCTTAAAATGCCTTGACAAACAAAGAGTTTTGAGTATAATAGCCGCGTTTTTGTTCTCTTTTCGGAGGTTGTTAATGGAACAGTTCAAGCCCGATGATCTGGCAGTTTACCCCAATTACGGAGTCGGAAAAGTCGTTTCCGTCGAATCAAGAATGATGGGAAATTCCGAAGTTTCCTGCTATGTCGTGAATATTCTTTCAGACAGCTCGAAAGTCGTTATCGTCCCCGTTGATTCAGCGGAACAGATGGGACTTCGCAGTTTGATAGGTATCGATGAAGTTCCGGAAGTTTACAGTTGTTTCAAATACAAGAATCTCGATCTTTTGAAAATGAACTGGAACCGGCGTTACAGATCGCTTCAGGACAAAATGAAAACCGGAAAAGTCACTGATGTCGCAACAGTGATATCCGATCTGATGTTCCTCAAAAAAAGAAAAGGGTTGAGTTACGGCGAGGAAAGGCTGCTCAACGATGCGGAAGACATCCTTGCAACAGAGCTTTCGATCATAGAAAAACTTCCGAAAGAAGAAATCGTCAGCAAAATCCACAATAGTTTCAAATCAAAAGAACCTAAAGAAACAAAAGCGGAATCTTAAATGATCTCCGTCCAGCCCGACACTTTAGTCACAGGTATCGACAGGTGGTATCTCGAAAAACTGCTTGACTTTGATTTTTTATGGTATGCGGAACCGTTCGAACATTCAAAATCTAAAGGTTTTATTGTTCCGAACAAAGATTTTTCGATGAAAATACCGATGGTTTTAGTCGTAGATCTGAGTGAAGTCGAAAAGGAATCTCTTTTTTCATTTGATCCTGCAAATACCGTTTTTTATTCGGAAGAATGGCGGGAAAATGCTTCGGCTGTTGCATCTTTCGTGAAAAATATCGTGAATTTTGCGGAAGGCAGGAGCGATTTCGTCAAAAAAGACTATAAAATAGTGTGCCGGCCGGCAACAGAATAAAAATTTCACTTTTTTTCCAAAAACCTGAGCGTTTTTCTTGCAATCGCCTGATTTTTATTGCATATTTTTACTCGGCAAAAGTTGAGTCGGAGGAAACCGAGTAAAAATGGCAGTTTCAGAAAACTTTCTAGGACGCAGAAACGAGCTTGAAAAATTAGCCGCTTTTTATTCAAAGAACAGTTTGCAGACAGCTTTGGTTTACGGAAGACGCAGGATCGGCAAAACCGAACTGATCAAACATTCCTTGAGCAAAATTTCTGCCACATCTATTTATTTTGAAAGCAAAGAGACTTTTGAGGAGAACAATGTTGCATCACTTTCTGAAATAATTTCAGATATTTTGGGTTTTCCACCGCTGGCCTTCAGAAGCATTGAGGAAGTTCTCGATTTTGTTTTCAAACAGGCTGTTCAGAAGGAATTAGTGCTTGTCATTGACGAATATCCATATTTGCAGAAAGTGGTCAAAGGGCTTGACAGCATCATCCAGTTCATGATCGACAAATACAAGAACGAGTCAAAATTGAAACTGATCCTCTGCGGCTCGTATATCGAAACGATGAAAAACCTTCTTGAAAAACAGAATCCGCTTTTCGGCAGATTTGATCTGATGATTGACCTCAAAGCGATGGACTATGGCGATTCCGCCTTGTTTTATCAGGATTTCAGCGACGAGGACAAAGTCCGCCTCTATTCGGTTTTCGGCGGAGTTCCTTACTACACAAGGCTGATTGATTCCGGAAAAAGTGTCCGTCAGAACATCATTGACCTTATCGCCAGCCCTGGAAGCCGTCTGGAAAGCGAAGTTGTAATGTTTCTGAAATCAGAAATCCAGAAAATGGGCAACGCCTATGAAGTTTTTGAAGCTCTCGCAAAAGGAAAAGTAAAATTCAGCGATATCCTTGCGGAATCGGCGGTTTCAAGTTCTCCGACGCTTTCCGACATTCTTGAAAAACTCCAGCGGATGGAACTTGTCCGAAAATATGCCCCGATAAATGACGAGAACAACAAGAAAAAATGCGGCTACTACATCTGCGACAATCTTTCGCTTTTTTATTTCAAATACATCTACCGCAATCTTTCACGCCTGAATGTCATGAATCCCGATGTTTTCTTCGACAAATTTATTCAGCAGGATTTCGAAGAGCAGTATGTTCCGAAATGTTTCGAGGAGATCTGCCGACAGTATCTTGTCAGGAAAAATAAAGCGTGCGAGCTTGAAAATCCGTTCGAAAAAATCGGCAGATATTATTATGATGACCCCGTAAACCGCAAAAACGGCGAATTCGATATCGTGACGCAAAACGGTAAAGATTTCACGTTCTATGAAGCGAAGTTCCGCTCCGCACCGGTCACAAAAGCCATGATCGATGAAGAAATCAGACAGGTGAATGCCGCAGGACTTACTTGCAGAAAATACGGTTTCTTCAGCCGCTCGGGTTTTGACGGAATCGAAAATGCCGACAAAAACAACCTGATTTTGTTTGAACTCGGGGATTTGTATAAATCTTAACATTTCGTCACATAAAATAAAAAATTTCACTTTTTTTCCAAAAACAGGGCAGATTTTCTTGATTTTTTTATCGGGATTTTGTATAATCTCTGCGTAATTTTTAAAAGTTGCGACACAAATAATTTGACAGGCGTTATTCGCTCAGTCGAAATAATTGACCTGACATTTGTGCCGCCATTATTCCGCGATAGAACCAAAGACGGGGAAAAAAATGACAGAAAACGATATAAAAAAACACTACGGGCGAATAGGCAAAACAATAATTTCAACTTTTATTTAGGAGGTAAGTTATGGATTTCACGACATTTATTATTGCGCTGGCTATCGGAGCGGTTTTCGGATTTTTCATCGGAATGCTTTTCGTAAAACTCCGTTTTGCAGGAGATCTGGCAACAAGCAGAGCTGAAGCTAAGGCCGCACTGGAAAGTAAAAAGGAGACGTTGGAAACACAGCAGAAGAATTTTGATGCAACTATCGAGACAGTCAAAGACAAACTGGAAAACATAGCAGGAAAAGTGCTGGAAGAACAGCAAAAAAAGTTCGACATTTACAACAAAAAGGAATTTGAAAGCATAACTTCTCCGTTTATGAAGGAACTCAATGATTTGCGCAAAATAATCGGAGAATCGGATTCTGACCGGAAAACAAGCAAAACAGAGCTTGATACGACAATCAAAATTCTTGTGAAGCAATCTCAAGAATTGAGCAAAGATTCTCAAAAATTGACTGAAGCTCTGGCAAGCAAGGGCAATGTTTTGGGAAATTGGGGGGAAAAAATGCTTGCTGAAATTTTGAAAGCAAGCGGGTTGAAAGAGGGAATCCAATACACTATACAAGAGAATTTCAAAGATGATAACGGGGATAATTTTCGCACAGATGTCATCATAAATTGTCCGGATGGTTCGAGAATAATTATTGATTCAAAAGCTAATCTTGGTGCATACAAAAAATATTATGACGCTACAAATGATGAAGATAGAAAAAAGGCTAGCAAAGAAAATTATGACAGTGTTTGGAAACATGTTGAGGAACTTTCAGGGAAATATGAAAAAATCGTCCCGAACGCTGTTCCAAAAGTCCTGATGTTTGTTCCTAACGAAGGGACATATCTTTTGGCTCTGAATTACCGAAATGATTTAATAGAACAAGCATATGAAAGAGGAATTTTTATTGTAAGCCCAACGAATTTAATGTTAGTCACAGAATTGATTTTAATTTCATGGCAAAACACTCATCAGGAAGAAAATTGTAAAAAAATAATTGATGCCGCAACAAAACTATATGATAAGTTTACTGTTCTCAGCAATCATATATCAAATTTAGGGAATCAGATAAATACTGTTTCTGCGAAATACAACAATGTAGTTCAAAACCTTAAAGGTAAGGATAATATCATCAGTCAAATAGCAGCATTACGCGATTTCGGAGCGAAACCCACTAAGCAAATACAAGAGATTCGAGAAATCAAAACAAGTGATGCTATTCTCCTCCCCTCATCCGATGAATCTTCGGAAGAAGCAGAGGACTAAACCACAGCATAACTTCTCTGGCAAAGATAACTCACCAAAATAATTCCCATTTCCGTTCAAGGTCACAAATTGTGACTTTGGACGAAGACCTATTTTTTTCTGATTTCGCGAGACGTTTCAGGAAACGCCTCTACGCCTTTATGCGGGCAAGATGCCCGCGTTCCGACATGAAATAAACCAGTTGAAAGTATTTGATTTTGTGATATAATTGACAGCTTTTGCAGGAGGTGCAAAATTGAAACTGTACACCATCGAAGATTTCAGGAAAATCAATAAGTTAGAAAATATCGTTATTTCGCTGCACGGGCAACTCAGGCTCGTAGAACGCAATATTTCCGTCGAAGATGTTATGAATGCGATTGATAACGGAGATATTATTGAACAATATCCGGAGGATTTCCCTTTCCCGAGCTGCCTGATATTAGGACTTACAATAAAAGGGCAATATATTCACATTGTTGTCAGCATGAACGAAACAAAAATTTATCTGATTACAGCTTATGTTCCGGATCCTGCGAAATGGGGATCGGACTTGAAAACACATAAGGAGGCAAAAAATGAAATGCATTCGCTGCGCAAACGACACTTACAAAAGCACGACAACGGAAGCCGTTGAACTCGGTTCAGGTGTTCTCGTCATCCGCAACATCCCCTGCTACAAATGCACCGTATGTGACGAAATTCATTTCACCGGTGATGTCGTAAAACGGCTTGAAGAAATTATTTCCTATGCAAAACAGCATATTCAGGAACTTTCCGTCGTAAACTTCGAAAATGCCGCTTAAAAATCAACAATATATACTTTTTTCTCGATTATCACATATTTTTACTCGGTAAAAGTTGAATCGGATGCAACAGAGTAAAAAAACCAGCTTTTCGTCACACTTTTTCGGGGCTAAAACAGAAATTTCACTTTTTTTTCAAAACCGGGGCTTTTTTTCTTGACTTTTTTATCGGAATTTCGTAAAATACTTGCGTAATTTTTAAAAGTTGCGACATAAATAATTCGGCAAGCGCTAATTGCGTAATTAAAATAATCAACCCGATATTTGTGCCGCTATTATTGTAAAATTGAACCAAAGACGGGGAAAAACTATGACCACAACTTTCACATTCAGAATTGAATTGGAAGAGGGAGGAAAAACCGTCACTCTTTCAAATGACGGATTAAAGAAAAGCAGAATCTTTTCAAGATGTTACCTCTTTAAATACGGTTTTGACAAAAACCTTGATCCGGCTCTGAGAGCGAAATTCATAGAGCGCATCAAATTCCCGAAAAAGGAGGATGAAAAAACAGTCGATGCATTCGTAAAAAACGCAGTCGACACGCTGCACGGGTCGATCGATCTCTATGAATTCGATACAGTAGTGTTTCCTCAGTCAAAATCGGGAGTTAACACTAAAATGCTAACATACTTGGATATATATAACCACCCCTACTATTCGGTTTTCGAAGTCGTAAAAAAGCTCCCCTCAGAGATAGAATTCGACTACAAAAAATTCAGGATCGAAGTTTTAGACGATGTTTTCGAGGAAGGGGGCAGGATCAAGCGCAGATACAGCGAAAAAGAGAAAGCTGGAATGCTTTCCAAAATGGAAAAACTGGTGTCGGAAATCCATGAAAAAGACTATTTTTCAATAGCCAGAGATTTCAACTCAAAATCCAAGTACCGAAAATATTTAAAGAATTTTTACAAATTCAAGAATGGCGACGAAGCCGAAGAATTCAGAAACCTGCTCAAACCCAGGATCCTCCTGATCGACGATGTCATGACAAGCGGAACCACACTCTCATTCATTTTCAAGACGATCCGCGCCCTGAATCCCTCAGCCGAAATCGTTGTTTTTACACTAATCGGAAAGGAGTAAAAATGACTAAAAACAGCATAACTAATGAAAAACATTTGTTTTTATTCAGCACGGATTCGAGGATCCTCACCTTCTGCATCATGACGCCGGAAAATCCCGAAAAACCGTCAGAGAGCAGCGAAAACAAGCGTTTGAGGGAAAAATTTGTGAAAGAAATATCCCAATACGGATTTCAGTATGCGGAAATGACAGACCCTGGTCTAAAAAATACCAAAAATTTCTATCTCTTTCTGAACGCGAGCTTTGAAAATGTCTCATTTTGCGCCGACCATTTCGCGCCTGATTTCATTTTCGGCGTAAGAAAAAATCTGACAAGCGATTTCACCGTCGCCTACTACAAACGGAACAGGATCGGAAAATACTGCAAAGCCGATTCAGGCGGCATAATTTTCGAAGAATTTTTCGAGAACCCCAGATTTGTTTACCAGCTTCTTGAAGGTTTTGAGAAACATATGGCCGAAACCCTTGTCGAAAAAGAGAAAGGCTACAACAGGCTGCTTTATGAAACGGTTTTTGAGCAGAAAAAATTCACCGGTCAGCACATTCTGGCTGCCAGACACTTCCACCTTTTCGAAACCAAAGAACACCGCGAACGGATGGAAAAAGAGAACGCATACATGCAAACCGAGGAATACAAGGAAAAGCAGCGCGAATTTGACGAAAAACTGAAAGCTCTGCGCGAAAAAAACAGAAAATTCGAGGAAAGCCGGAGGCGGGAAGCGATGGAAAAACGCAAATACAAGACAGCTCCGAAATCCAAAAAGGAGGAGTAAAAATGGCTGAAAGAGAAATTAGCATGGAAGAATTTGCAAAACTTGCTGAAGACTTCGGGCTTCTGAAGGACGGAACAACAGTGGAAGAACTGTATGCGGAATGCGAAAAAATACTGGAACGGATGAAACACAGGACTTATGTCCGCGGAAAATTCGGCAAAGCAACAATATTCACCGATGTTGTTGACGAAAACGCACTCGCACAGGTAAAAAGTCTGCTCAACCAGCCTTACATCGAAGGGAGCAGGATCCGCATCATGCCTGATGTCCACGCAGGGGCGGGCTGCACGATCGGAACGACGATGACCATAAAAGACAAAATATGCCCGAATTTAGTCGGGGTCGATATCGGCTGCGGAATGGAGACGATTCGCATAAAGGAATCTCATATCGAGCCGATAAAACTCGACAAGCTGATCCACGCCGAGATCCCCTCGGGCTTCGACATCCGCGAAACACCGCACAGATACGCGGATGAGATCGATCTGAACGAACTTTTCTGCGCGAAAAGCATCAATCTCGACCGTGCCGTAAAAAGCATCGGAACGCTCGGCGGCGGCAACCACTTCATCGAAGCCGACAAAGACGATGACGGCAATATCTACATCGTGATCCACTCCGGAAGCAGACACTTAGGCCTTGAGATCGCGAATTACTATCAGGATGCAGGATACCGCGCGCTCACTTTTTACAGCCACAGTGAAATTATGGAAATCATTAACAAAATGAAGGCTGAAGGACGCGAAAAAGAGATCGAGAATTTCATAAAAGAGCTGAAACCGAAGGAAACTGCCATCCCGAAAGCGCTTTCCTATGTCGAAGGAGAGCTTTTCGAGCAGTATATCCACGACATGAAGATCGCGCAGAAATTCGCCGAGATCAACCGCAGAGCCATGATGGATGTCATCGTCAAAGGGATGAAATTCCATGTCGTCGAGCGGTTTTCGACGATCCACAACTACATCGACACCGAAAATATGATCCTTCGGAAAGGGGCTGTTTCGGCACAAAAGGGCGAAAAACTGCTGATCCCCGTCAATATGCGTGACGGAAGCCTGATATGCACAGGAAAAGGGAACGCCGACTGGAACTTTTCCGCGCCGCACGGAGCTGGCAGACTTATGAGCAGAAACGAGGCGAAACGCACTTTCACCGTTTCCGAATTCAAAAAGCAGATGAAGGGAATTTACACTACTTCGGTCGACCAGACCACGCTCGACGAGTGTCCGATGGCCTACAAATCGATCGACGATATCGTGGGAAACATCGGCCCGACAGTCGAAATCAACAGTATTATCAAGCCGATATACAATTTTAAAGCAGGGGACGAAGAGTAAAATTTAGTCCAGAATCCCTGTTTCTTTGAGCAGTCCTTCAGTGTCGTATTCCGCAAGTTCTTTGCGGTAGCCGTTTTTGATTATGTGATATTCGCCGGTGAAGGCGTCGAATTTTTTCATTACGCTACCGAGTTCTGTGTAATGCCGTATTGTCATTTCAAGAGTTTCGTCATTAAAATCAACGACTTCCAGAATTTCTTTTGCCGAATCGTAGTCAGCTTTTTCGAAAAATTTCACGCGGTATGTGCTTGAAGGAAGGGTGCGGAGGATTTTTTCGGCTTTTTTGATCTTTTCGCGGTCACAGAAGGCAAAAGTAAGGAATTTTATTCCGGAATTTTCGAGGATAGAGTTAAGTTTCTCAAGAGTTTCCTTTTCGTTGACTTCTTCGGTGAGCCAGACTGTTCCGAATTCCTCGTCAACTTCGACTCCGACCGGTGCCGGAAACGCTAAATTGAAACGCGGCATGGGGTGAAAACCGTCGGAATAGAGGATCTTGAGGTCGCTCAGAGTGAGAGCTTTGAAGAGAAAAGAAACAAGGTCAAGGTGCCCTACACTTATCGAATTTCCGTGTTTCGAAAGAGAAAAAATGTATGGAAAAGAGTTGTTTTTATTGCTTTTTTCCGGAATTTCAAATGTTTCGTTCTCGTCAAGCGCTTTTCCTGTGAACTTCAGCGGCCTGATCTCCTTGAAGTCGCACGCGCCGCACTTGTTGCAGATCCCGGTTTTCGCGCAGTCGGGCGTTTCCTCGAAATTGAACGCTTTTTCGCGCTCTTTCAGAAGAAATCTCCGGTCGATCCTGAGGTCGATATGCTCATAAGGAAGCGGCTTATCCAGCGGTTTTTCAAGGTAAGTGCTTTCAGGGTCGATCCCTGCATAAACCATGCCCTCGTCCCAGAGATTTGGATCGAAACTTTCATCTTCCGTCTGAAGGCCTTTCATATTTTTCGCAACAAATTCAATGACTTTGCCGTATTCACGTCCTGCACGGCTCAAATATCCTTCGACTGTACTGATTTCCTGATCGTGCCATGCAAGTTTCAAATTTCTTATGCCGCGGAGATTTTCGATTATGATTTTCTGCTTAGCCTTGATCTCCGTTGGACTCGACATCTTTTCCCACTGGAAAGGGGTGAAAGGCTGCGGCACAAAAGTCGAGAAACTTGCGCTAAGCATAGCCTTTTTACCGAATCTTTTCACATAGTTGCACATCTTTTTGACGAGTTCTACCGTCTCAAAAAGATCCTCTTCCTCTTCATGCGGAAGGCCGAGCATAAAGTAGAGTTTGACCGCCTGCCAGCCGTTTGAAAATATCGTGTTGAGAGCGTTCAGCAAATCTTCCACACTGTTGCCCTTGTTTATCATTTTGCGCAGCCTGTCGCTTCCCGATTCGACCGCGAGAGTGAAGCCCACTTTGCGCCCTTTTCTTATCGCGTGGGTGATTTTCGGAGTGATCGTCTCAGTCCTGAGGCTCGGCAGAGAAACCGAGATCCGGCGGCTGTAACGGCTGTAGGAGCGGACTAAAATATCCTCGATCTCGCTGTGGTCGGCAGCCGAAAGCGAAAGGAAACCTGCCTCGTCATATCCTGAAGTTCTGACAACTCTGTCAAGAATTTCACAAATATTTTCAGCACTTTTCTCTCTGTGCGGACGGTAGAACATTCCAGCCATGCAGAAACGGCAGCCGCGAGTGCAGCCGCGCATTATTTCGATCGTAAAGCGGTCGTGGATCGTCCTCATCGCAAAAATCGGAGCGTCAAAAAGCGAATCCGGGTCGTAGTTGAGATCCTTCAGAACCGCTCTTCTTGCCTCAAAACCCGAAAGCGAGCCGTCGGGATTGATTTTGACAGCGTTTTCATCGTGTTTCGACGGAATATAAATTGCCGGAATTTTTGAAAAAGCCTCGATTCTTTTCTGTTTTTCCTTAATATTTTCAAGTATATCCATAAATTCTTCGGCGTAAGGCTCAAACTCTCCGATCGAAACTGCATCGATGAAATCGGCCATCGGCTCAGGGTTGCACATGACAGGCCCGCCAGACCAGATTATAGGATAAATGTCTGAATTTATTCTATCTTTTGAACGGATCGGAATGCCGGCAATATCCATAATCTTAAGAAAATCAGGGTATTGCAGCTGATACTGGAACGAAACCGCAATGATGTCGAAATCACGGTAATTCACCCCGTGCATCATCGAAGTGAGGCCGCCGCTTTTCGCAGCGATCTCAAATATATCCTTCTGCGGCGAAAAACCGAAATCAACCAGAAATCCGCGGCGGTGGAAAAGCGAATAGAGGATCTTCACCCCGGTGTGGCTCTGGGCCATCTCGAAAAGATCAGGAAAAAGTATCAGTATTTTCGGCTTATCAGGGTCAGTTTTCACCTTTACAGGCTCGATAAACGGGGCAAAATAACGCCCGGGCTTTTCGATCCTGCGCAGAAAAGAAGTTATGAGTTTCAAAATATTCTCCTAAAATCAAAAGATCTTCATCAAAACGCAGTATTTTAGGAATATATCGGGAAACTTCCAGAAAAATCGTAAGATTATTGCGGTGTCGAATTCTATCTTTATTTCATAAACCGTTATCACTTCTGATTTCGTCAAATACTTTTTTCGCAGGTTCAGTTCTGCCTTCAAGCATGTCGGAATATCCTTTGTTGATTTCGGCATCCAGTTCTTCAGCGGAGAGAGCATCAATCATCGGCGGCCTATCTGCCGGCAGTTTTACGGCAAACGGCAGACCTCTTTGAATGATGATCTGTTTGTAGAACATATTTATCGCGTTGGATGCCGGAACACCAAGTGCCGAAAGTATTCTTTCAGCCTGCTCCTTCACATCGGGTTCGATTCTTGCGTATAAATTCGCCGATTTACCAGACATCGCACACTCCTTTATTTCGTTGCCAAACCAAAACGCAGAATCATAGCACGTTGTGCATACAAACGCAATACATATCTGGAATTTTTTTCGAAAAAATTTAAAACTGTAAGACTGCGTTATTTGCTGTTTAAAGCGGTAAATTTTGTGATTTTGTAAAAAGTTTACGGTTTAACCTAAAAATGGGCTACAAATTGATAAGAATTTTCAAACCAAGAGATTGGCTCTCTCTTCCAACTCACGAAGAGCCATTTCTTTTGTAAAATTACACAATTCAGCAAAATCTTTATCCGAGTAGGCAAGCTTATTACTGCAGCATTGGCTGTTGCAGTGATACTTCATAAAACAAGTTTCGCATTCCTTAACCCTTTTTCTCTCATATAAATCACTAATACCTTTCATTTTATTTTCATCTACTAGCACAGCGTCGTTGCTTACGACACCATATTTCAACTGTTCAAATGCCAGAGCTCTGTTGTTGGAATTCCTGTGGCATGCGACAATGTCTCCTGACGGAGTAACACAAAATTCTCCACCACAAAAACGATTCCTGATAGATTGCAATGAATTTATTACGGAATTTCTCAAATAAATATTTTTGGTTTTTGCAACAGCCTTGGCTTTAAAAAAATAATTCATAAAATCATGATAATAATTTTCCCATGTCAATCCTGGCATAGACACAAGTTCTAAATGAATTTTTCTGATTTTCGGATAATTTTCCGATACATACTCAACCATTTCCGGCATTTTTTCTACAGCTGTCTGCGTAATTGTAGTTCTAAAACCGAAATCAGCTCCATTTTCAGCTAATAAGTCTATTGAATTTTTCACATCAACAAAACTTCCTTTTCCGGAAGGATAAGGGCGTTGTATGTTTTGAATTTCAGGGAGAATGTCGAAAGAACATCCAATATGAACCTGATTTTTCACAAGCCACTGTATTCGTTCAGCATTCAGCAAAGTCGTGTTGGTCGTCAAACTTATACTTACTTTTTGATCTTTCTGCAGTTTTCTTATGTATTCAACAGCCCAAACAAACAACTCCCATTTTACACAAGGTTCTCCGCCGCCGATAAAAGAAAAATGCTTGCCTTTTGTTCTGCTGCTAAAAATAAAATCTATCGTGTTTTTCAGTTTATCTTTTGTCAGAGTCTCTGCAGAATGTTGTTCATGCGCATAACAATAAGTGCAAGCAAGATTACAAGCCTCGGTCAATATAAATACCGTATGTCTTTTCTTCATGCCGAATCCGTAATATTTATGGACTGTTGCATCTTGAGTTGACATAAGATCTGAAATTCTCTCATCCAAATCTGTATCGCAGCATCCACCATTTTTGATAGATTTTTCTATTTCGACAGCCTCGACATCTTTTGTGTAAAAAAGCCGCCTTTTCAACGGAGCATAAACTATATGCGTATTTTTTAAATGAGACTCCAACAAAAAAATTTCATCCCCAAGACTCAGATATTTCATCTGAAATTTTTCCTCACCCTAAATCATTAATCAAAGCAATCATTATCATTGCAGTGATAATCCATACCGCAACCATTATCATCACAGTCAAACGAACAAACATCGCATTTGTCATCACACATACAATCACACCAATCAACATTGCAAAAGTTGGAATTTTTGCTTGCACTCGCTTCTTCCAAACTGATCAAATCTGAAATAATCATTTTTCTCTCCACGAAAAAATTAATAAAAAATACTATCTGAACGGGACTCCCGAAACAGTCTTTTTTGAAAAATCAAATAACTTACCCCCCTCCCGACTACGAAAACGCAGGATTCCGGCAATATTTTAACGTTTTATTTACTATTAGTCAATACAATCTTTACTAATAGTCAAAAAATATTTTCTGTATGTGCTATATTGAAAAAAGGAGGTGGTTTGAGTATGGATGGCAAAACACTTGGCAAACGGGTAAAAGCATTAAGGCGTAAAGCCGGAATAACGCAGCTTGACCTCGCATGCCGGGTAAATATCAGCGAAAGCTATATTGCGTTGATAGAAGCAGACAAACGAAAACCTGGAATGGATATAATCTCTACTTTGGCAAACGAATTTCATGTCTCTGTTGACTATCTTTTAAGCGGCAAAATATCAGAAGAAGACAACCTCATGCTCAAAGAATGGACATCTCTTATAAAGGAAAGACCTCAAAAAGATATCGAAAGCGCACTTAAAATCGTCCGCACTTTTTTTGAATGTGTGGACAGCAAAAAATAATTTTCATTTTTGCGATCGGATTTTCGACCGCAGAAACTCGCGTTATTTGCCGCTTAAAGCGGTAAATTTTGTGATTTTGTAAAAAGTCTGGAGATATCAAAGTTTTTTCAGAGCTTCTTCAATACTGATTGCCGGAATTTTAGAGTTTTTGAAATCCTTGAGATTTTCGGTAACGATGTAATCAAGATCGGCGTTCTCGGCACATTTCATCTGTAATCCGTCTTCGAGATCGAAAAAATCAGGATCGTTAAGAACTTCAAAAAAATCTTCCTGATATTCAGCAATTACTTGAAAGTTTGAAACTATCAAAAGTAAAAACTCTCTTCTGTCTGCAACCGAAAAAAACTTTCTCGTGATATAAAAAATATCTGTCAGCGAGTGTGCGGAAACAAAACCGTTAAGTTTTTTGGCAAGACACTTTTTTACAAGCAGCGAAGCTTTCTCGTGAAACGGATTATTCGGCGTGAGATAATAAAGAATAATATTCGTATCAACAAAGATATTCTTCATACCCCATACCTCTCGTCAAGGTATTCAAGATATTCCTGCCGTGCATCGATCTGTTTGTCACTTTTGATGCAACCATTGAATTTTTCGAACAATCTCATTGTTTCTTCCTTAGACATTCCGCCTTTTTCTTCATGCTTGTTTTCATTCATGTTTCCAAGCGAAACGACTAAATTGTAAACAATAGCCTGCTGCTCTGTAGTTAGTGCACTCAACGCTTTTTCGAAAACTTCAAAGCTCATTTTTACCTCCATTCCGCAAAAACTGTTCTATTATACTCAATTTTTTTAGAAATGCGAGAGGAAATTATCAGGAATCAGTGATGTGAATTTACCACGGCACTGCGATAAGTCCGGTGAAACCCATGAACGCAAGTGCGAGAAGACCTGCGGTGACAAGTGCGATCGGTGCGCCTTTCATTGCTTCGGGGATTTCGTAAAGCTCAAGGCGTTCTCTGATTCCGGCAAAAATTACGAGTGCCAGGAAGAAGCCGAGAGCGGTCGCGATGGTATAAACAACGCTCTGGAGGAGGTTGTAGTTCTTCTGCGTGACAAGGATCGCAACACCTAAAACGGCGCAGTTAGTAGTAATGAGCGGAAGGAATACGCCGAGCGCCTGATAAAGCGGCTGAGATACTTTTTTAAGAATAATTTCAACCATCTGCACAAGTGCAGCGATGACAAGGATGTATGCGACCGTCTGCATGAAACCGATGTTGAGCGGGATCAGGACGAGGTTGTAAAGCAGCCACGTGACTGTCGTAGCCAGGGTCATGACGAAAAGAACCGCCGCGCCCATTCCGACTGAAGTCGAAACTTTGTTCGAAACGCCGAGGAAGGGGCAGATTCCCAAAAACTGCGCGAAAACGATGTTGTTTACGAGGATCGCGCTGATGAAAACAAGAATATATCCGGTCATTTTCCCCTCCTACGCTGCTTTTCTGTTTTTGATGTGGTTTACGAAAGCGATCAGGAATCCGAGGGCGATGAAAGCTCCGGGCGGCATGATGAAAAGAAGGATTTTATCAATGTTTTCGGGGATGAACTGAAATCCGAAAACAGAGCCGTTGCCCAGGATCTCTCTGACTGAGCCCAGAATCGTGAGCGACATCGTGAAACCGAGACCTATTCCCAGACCGTCTGCCGCAGAAAGGAGAACGCCGTTTTTCGAAGCAAAAGCCTCTGCGCGTCCCAGGATTATGCAGTTTACGACGATAAGCGGAATGAAAAGTCCAAGTGTTTCGTAGAGATCGGGAAGATATGCCTGCATGACAAGGTCTACCACCGTGACGAAACTTGCGATTACGACGATGAATCCTGGAATTCTGACTTTATCGGGAATAACGTTTTTCAGCATTGAAATTACGCAGTTGGAGCAGATCAGAACGACTGTCGCCGCGAGTCCCATGCTGAGTCCGTTGATCGAACTTGTCGTCGTTCCGAGTGTCGGGCACATACCCAAAAGCAGAACGAAAGTGGGGTTTTCTTTGATGAAACCTTTTGTAAATTCTTTCCAAGCACTCATTTCCGCCTCCTATTTCTTTCCGCTTCTGTAGGCTGCGACAGCCTTGTTCAAGGCATCCAGGAACGCTCTCGACGAGATCGTGGCAGCGGTTATCGCATCGACGTCGCCGCCGTCCTTTTTGACCGAAAGTTTAAAGTTTTCAGGGTCTTTGCCGTTCACCTGATCCTTGAATTTCGGGTTCGTCATGTTGCTGCCGAGCCCAGGAGTCTCTTTGATCGAAAGGACTGCCGTGTTGTGGATCCTGCCTTCTGCGTCAAAGCCGACAAGGATCTGGACATCGCCGCCGAAACCCTTTTTCGAGACTGCTTCGACTGCCGTTCCGACAAGCTCTTCGCCTTTGTATGCCGGAGTGAGTCTGCAGCCTTCAGCTTCGTATTTGTCGCCGAGCTTTTCAAATGCCGGAAGAACGGCTTCGAGAGCCTTTTTCGACTTTTCGAGCTGGACTTTTTCAGCCGCCGGTTTCGTTTTCGTGTAGGTGAAACCTATTGCCAGCGCACTTACGAGCGAGATCGCCGCAAGGACGATGAGCATATTTTTGAACGAACTTTCGAGTTTTTTCTTATCCGCCATAGTTGACCTCGCTACCGAATCTTTTCGGTTTGATGTATTTGTCGATAAGAGGAACGAACGCATTCATGATGAGGATCGAGAACATGCAGCCTTCGGGATATGCGCCCCAGAGCCTGATGCACGAACAGATGATGCCTGCACCGACCGCGAAAATTATCTGACCTTTCGGATTCATCGGGCTCGTTACCATGTCGGTAAGCATGAAGAATGCGCCGAGCATTACGCCGCCGCCGAGAATGTGGTAGAGCGGATTGACGAACGCTTCAGGATTTACGAGCCATGCGATTCCGGTGAAAACGAAGATCGTGGCAAGGAAAAAGAAGGGGATATGCCACGAAATGATCTTTTTGTAGATAAGGAAAAGTCCGCCGAGAAGTATCGCGAGCGCACTTGTTTCGCCTAAAGAACCGCCGACAGTACCGATGAAAAGATCCCAGTAAGCCGGAAGCTGGTTGAAAGCGTGAAGTTTGATGTTCCCGAGCGGAGTAGCCGCCGTCATAGCATCAACAACATTCCACACGAACCTTGTTTCACCGGGTTTCGGCCAGGTCGTCATCGAAACGGGGAAACTGATGAGCAGGAAAGCTCTGCCGACAAGCGCCGGATTGAACGGGTTTTTGCCGAGACCGCCGAAAGCCATTTTCGCGATGCCGATAGCGACTAAAGCACCGATGAAAAGCTGCCAGAGCGGGATCGAACTCGGCATATTGAAAGCCAGAAGAAGTCCGGTAACAGCGGCTGAACCGTCGCAGACCGTGACTTTGGTTTTAAGCAGGAACTTCTGAATCAGGTATTCGATACCTACGCAGAAAACAAGCGAAGCCGCAACGACGACGAGCGCCCTTATTCCGAAATTGTAAAGAGCCGAAATAAAGGAAGGGATAAGCGCGGCGCAGACGAGCCACATGATCCTGTTCGTGGTGAAGTGACCCTTTTCATGCGGCGAGAGAGAAACTTTCGGATTATTCATTTTGCCTCCTATTTTTTAGCAGCTCTTTCTCTTCTGATTCTTCCGACATTGGCCTTTGCCAGCCTGATGTAGTCGAGCAGCGGACGTGCGCTCGGGCAGGTGTAGCTGCAGCAGCCGCATTCGATGCAGTCGGTTACGTTGAGAACGTCGAGATCGTCCCATCTTCCTTTCTCTGCCAGTTTTTCGTAGAGGAAAGGTTCAAGTCCCATCGGACATGCGTCAACGCATTTCGCACAGCGGATGCAGTTCTGAACTTCGTGCCTTTTTGCCTCGCTTTCGTCAAGCAGAAGAACGCCGCTCGTTCCTTTCGTGACCGGAAATTCGGCTGAAACGGCAGCTTTTCCCATCATCGGTCCGCCGGAAATGATTTTGCCCGTTCCTTCGGGGATCCCGCCCGATTTTTCGATGAGGACGCTTGCCGGAATACCGACTCTGACAAGGTAGTTCGCCGGTTTTGCGAGCTTTTTGCCGGTAACAGTGACGACTCTTTCAAGCAGCGGTTTGTGCTTCTGGACAGCTTCGTAGATAGCGAGAGCCGTTCCGACGTTGTCAACTACACATCCGACATCAAGCGGAAGTTTGCCCGACGGCACTTCGCGGTTGCGGATCGCCTTGATAAGCTGTTTTTCTGCACCCTGCGGATATTTCAGCATGAGCGGCTGAACGACCGTTCCCGGAAAATCCTTGACCGCCTTTTCCATCTTTTCTATCGCGTCGGGCTTGTTCGCCTCGATCCCGATGAAAGCTGTGTCGATCTTGAGCGCTTTTTTCATGATCTCGACGCCGACCAGGATCTCTTCAGTCCTTTCAAGCATGATCCTGTGGTCAGCAGTGAGGTAAGGCTCGCATTCTACCGCATTTATGATGAGCGTATCTGCTTTTTTGCCTTCGGGGATCGTGTATTTGACGTGGGTCGGGAAACACGCGCCGCCCATTCCGACGATGCCCATTTCCTTCATAGTTGCGACGATTTCTTCGGGAGTAGCCTTTATCTCGCGGATGAGTTCCGGAGTTCTGATGATGCTATCTTCCCATTCATCGGCCTCGTCGACATCGATGATGACAGCTTTGGAAGCGAATCCTCCCGGATCTTTGACAGTATCGACCGCGAAAACAGTTCCGCTTACCGAAGAGTGGATATTTACCGAAACAAAGCCGCCAGCCTGACCTATCAGAGTACCGACTTTTACCTTGTCGCCCTTTTTAACTACCGGAGCAGCCGGTGCGCCGATGTGCTGCGAAAGAAGGATCGTTACCCTTTTCGGAAGTTCGACCGCTTCTATCGGTGCTCCCGCGCTTATTTTGTTTGCCGGCGGATGAACGCCGCCCTTTTTAAAAGTCTTGAAATTCAAACTCTCCTCCCCAAAAAATTGTCAACATGACGTTTAACGGCGATTTTTTTAATTGTTTTCTCAATTTTTGCAAGAAAATTCGGTGCAGCCGCCGACGCACTGAAAAAACGACAATAGTGTGTATTATCGGATACATACTTGAAAAAGTTTTCTGTTAAAATTCAAAGTTTTCGTGATCCACGATGTTTTTTTGGAGGCATTGAAATGAAAAAAGTATTTTCTCTTTTCTATCTTCTGCTGTTCCTTTCTCTTTTCTGCGTAAGTTGCGGCAATTCAGAGAAAAAACCGGTGAAACCGGAAGAACCTGCCGACACGGAGGCTGTCGACACAGATACAGATACAGTGGATACCGATACAGGCGAGCCGGTTTCAAACTGCGGCGACAAAATCATTGATGAAGGTGAAGTCTGCGACGGCGGCGCAGTAGAATGCAGCGAGATCGATCCGAGCTACACCGGAGGATATGCTGTCTGTCAAACCGACTGCTCAGGCTGGAACATGACCGGATGTCACAGCAATCAGGATCCTGTCGATACCAGCGGTGTTTTCTCAATGGGACCTTATACTGTAAACACTTCTGATATCGCTGCCGGCACGGACGGTGCTCCGAGAGATTTCAGACTCTATGAGCCGGTAGGAGCTGAAGGAAAGATTCCGGTCATCCACTTCCAGCACGGATTCACTTACAAAGATTACTACTACGACGATATAATAATCCATCTCGCGTCCCACGGTTTCATCGTTGTTTCGAGCCAGTCAAACCACGGCACGGCGGGCATCGGCGGCGACACGACCACGGTCGAAGCCGACAAAGTCATAAGTCTGATCAACTGGCTGAAAGAAAACCTTCAGTCAAAGATCACCGTTACGGTCGATTTTGAAAATTTCGGGCTATCCGGCCACAGCCGCGGCGGCAAAGTTTCGAATAGGATCCTCAACAAAAATCCTGAGATCGCAAAGAGCTTTTTCGGCGTTGATCCCGTTGATTCAGGTTCCCCTGTCGACAACAGCGACCCGCTCAGCCTCAACGACCCTGTTCAGTTTAAAGGCGAATCTTTCTTCCTCGGAACGGAGCTCGGTCCCGAAGGCGGCATGATGGCATGCGCTCCGGAAGGTGAGAACAGCACGACTTTCTATGAAAGATTCCCTGCTCCGAGTCACCACATAATCGCGGCCGGCGTAGGTCACGCAGACATGGTCGATCCCGATGATCTTTCGGCTTGCGGCCTCAACTGCTCGGTATGCAAAAGCAGCGGCAGTTCCGAACTCAACCAGCAACTCATACACTATATCGGCGGACTTATGGTCGCGTTTTTCAACAAAACGCTCAAAGGTCAGAGCCAGTATGAAAATCTTCTCAACGACTCCTCTACTCATCCCTTCCCGACAGCTGTAGTGGAGCACAAAAATCCTGGTGAAGCTCAGGAAGACGAGATAGAAATAGGCGAGCCGCTCGGTGAAGTCACCGTTTCAAATCCGAACGGATTCGACGGGATCTTTTTTGACGGTCCCGGTGAAGATGAAGTCTTTATTTTCTATCCCGGCGCAAGTATCGATCCTTCCGCATATTCGTCGATCATGACGATGCTCGCCGAAAGGGGCGTAGACGGATTCGTCATAAAAATGCCGGCCGATATGGCCGTTTTGGGGCAGAACAAAGCCGATGACGTTTACAGCAACTATCCGAACTACACAAAACACTACCTGGGCGGACACTCGCTGGGCGGATCGATGGTAGCGAACTACGCTGCTAAAAATCTCGACAGAACGAATGGTCTCTTTCTCTTCGCCGCTTTTCCGACAGACAGCATGCTGAACGCGCAGTTCCCGATACTTTTCATCTACGGAAGCAACGACGGCGTTCTCAACAAAAATATGCTGCAGAACAGTCTGAGCAAAGTTCCGGCGGAATACAGCGTGGTATACGAGATCGAAGGCGGCAACCACGCATATTTCGGCGATTACGGCAAGCAGACCGGCGACGGCAACGCGACGATAACTCCGCTGACACAGCAGAAGATCACGGTCCGCGAAATACTGAAACTTATACGATAAAAAGGAGATTTTAATGAAAAAAGGTTTTTCTGTTTTTGCTATCTTGTTCTTCATTTCCCTTTTCTGCGCTGGTTGCGGCAGCGATTCTCAGACAGATGACACGACTACCGATACCGGCGATACAGTGACGGATGAAGACAGTGCAGACACCGGTTCCACCGATACTGAGCCGTCCGGAGACAGCGAACCCGATGATACGATTCCCGAAGAGCCGGATAACGATGTTTCCGACACGACCACTGAAGATCCTGACACCGATGTTCCCGACAATGCGACCGACACCGAACCGACGCCGGATGAGGAGCCTGATACCGAAACCGACGATGCGGAGAGCGACGCCCCGGCCATTACGGAGTGCGTGCCCGGACACTTTATCTGCGGCTCCATCGGCGGCCAGGAATATTCCTATTACTGCAAAGACAACGATCAGGAAAAATACGAAACATGCAGAGCCGGCTGCAACGCCTCAACCGGAAAATGCAACATCTGGAAAGATCCCGATACAAGCCTCACCTGGACTTCTTTGAAATATTACAAAGATGACGGCTCTTCCGGCCTGGCTTGGGACGAATCGCTTGCTTACTGCTCGGATCTCGAAGAAGGCGGCTACACTGACTGGAGGCTGCCCAATATCGACGAGCTCAGGTCTCTTGTCCAGAACTGCCCCGGCTCGGAACTTGGCGGAGCGTGCAAGGCGAGCGAAGAGAACGGCTGCCTGGATAAAGACGAATGTTACTCCATGGGCGACTGTTTCAGCTGCTCGTCGGATAAGGAAAAAACAGGAAAATACAGCAAGTTGAACGATGCCTTCGAATACTGGTTCTGGTCCTCATCGACCCGCACGGATTACACTGATGCCGCATGGGTACTCGAATTCTACGCCGCTTACATCTTCTACGCCCAAAAGACTCACGACTATATGTATGTCAGGTGCGTGAGATAACAGAGTTCAACATCTGTTCCGAAAGTTTTCTGAAAAATCAAAGACAAGTATCTGATTTTATTCAATTTTCTCTGGAGGGGGGGGTAAACTGACCTTCTTCAAAGTCAAAGAGTTCTTTCAAAGAGAGTTTCAAAGCTAAAGAGATCTTTTCGATGGCGTCGATCGAGATGTTGCGCTTTCCGCACTCCACAGTGCTGATGTATTCGCGTCCCAGCCCTGATTTAAAGGCGAGGTCGTTCTGCGTCATCCCGCATTTTTTCCTCAACATTAAGATACGTTTTCCTAATAATTCTCGTGCACTCATCATAATTCATCCATAAAAAATTTGTCTTCGGGTATCCCTCGTGTACCGCCGCCCTTATAACCAATTTTTTTTGCTTGTATGTATTCTTCAGTGTACATTTTGCAAATATTAATGAAAAAATGCGCTGCCGACATTATTATACGGCTTGTTGCTATGTATCCGATAATACACATTTTCTTGTCTTTTGTAGCCGTTAGACTACAATATCGTGCCGTTTGAGTGAAACAAAAACTGTTTTTTTATGTTTGCAGCCTGGAGGCGCTTGATGAAAAAAGCACTCTCTCTTTTCTCCATTCTGCCGCTCGTTTTCCTTTTCTGCATAAGCTGCGGCGACGATCCCGATGAAGACTTTGTGGATTCTGCAGATATTTCTGACACCGAAGCACTAGATACGGATACTGACAGCGATCCGGCAGATGGCGGCGATCCTGAACCTACGGACGACGATCCGGCAGACACTGTTTCAACTCCTGAATGCGGCAACAAGATCACTGAAGCCGGCGAAGTGTGCGACGGCGGCGCAAAAGAATGCCGCGAGATCGATCTCAATTTCACCAGTTACGCCACCTGCAAAGCTGACTGCTCAGGCTGGGATGAAAGCACTTGCACGATCGAGACTTCGGATAGTGACGACACGGATCCTGTAGAGAGTGATGACAGCGATCCTGCGGATCCTGAGATAGAGATCGGCGAACCTCTCGGCGAAGTCACCGTTTCCAACAAACCGAACGGATTCGACGGGATCTTTTTTGACGGCCCGGGCGAAGACGAAGCACTTATTTTCTATCCCGGCGCAAGCATCGAGCCGACAGCATATTCTTCGATCATGACGATGCTCGCAGAACGCGGGATCGACTGCTTTATCATCAAAATGCCGCTTGATTACGCAATTTTAGGTCAGAACAAAGCCAACGACATCTACAACAACTATCCGGATTACAAAAAATATTACCTCGCAGGGCACTCGATGGGGGGAGCCATGATCGCGAACTATGCCGCTGGCAATCTCGACAGAACGAGCGGACTCTTCATGATGGCGGCTTATCCGACGGAAGACCTTAAAAGCGCTGAGTTTCCGATACTTTTCATCTACGGAAGCGAAGACGGCGTCCTCACCAGAAGCAAACTCGAGACAGGCCTCACGCTCGTTCCCGAAACCGCTGTGAATTACGAGATCGAAGGGGGAAACCACGCTTACTTCGGCGATTACGGCGAACAGAACGGAGACGGCGTTGCGACGATCAAACCGATAACCCAGCAGAAGATCACAGTCCGCGAAATACTTAAACTTGTGAGATAAAAGATGAATAAAAACAGACCTTTGCAAAGTTTTGTCAATCACTTTTTTTGGAGGCGTTAAATGAAAAAAGCACTTTCGATTTTCTCAATTTTGCTGCTGGCTTTTCTTTTTTGTGCAAGCTGCGGCGGTTCGGAGAAAAAACCGGTCACACCGGACGATCCGGACACTGAAGTCGTAGATCCCGACACAGACACAAACACAGACACAAACACAGAGCCGACAGACACTGCTACAGGCGACTGCGGGAACAGAATCGTTGACGAAGGCGAAACATGCGACGGCGGAGCGCAGGAATGCAGCTCGATCAATCCGGGCTACACCGGCGGATACGCTTACTGCAAGGCTGACTGCACAGGCTGGGATGAGAGCACCTGCCAGGGAAATCAGACCGATCCTACAAATCCGACGGATCCGACCGACCCGACAACGGATCCGACAACAGATCCGACAGCGGAGCCTGCAGACGGCACAGCTAAGGTCTGCGACACAACCACAGAAGGTGAAACAGAAGATGTTTTCGCTATGGGTCCATATACTGTCAAAACCACCGATGTTACGTCAGGCACCGACGGCGCACCGAGAGAGTTCAAAATTTACGAGCCGGCAGGGGCAGAAGGAAACATTCCGGTCATTCACTTCCTGCACGGATTCACCTACAAACTGACTTACTACGATGACATGCTCACTCAGCTCGCTTCCCACGGATTCATCGTTGTTTCGAGTCAGTCGTCCCACAGCCTGATGGGCGGCGACACAACTATCGTAGAAGCTGAAAAAGTCGCGACATTCCTCAAATGGCTCAAAGAGAACATTCAGTCGAAAGTTTCAGTCACTGCCGATGTGGATCATTTCGGCGTTTCGGGACACAGCCGCGGCGGAAAAGTCACAAACAGAATCCTCAACAACGATCCGACGATGGCAACGAGTTTCTTCGGCGTAGACCCTGTTGACTCGGCTCCGCCTATGGGTGGCAGCAGTGACCCGGCAAGCCTCAACGATCCTGTTCAGTTTGCAAGAGAATCAATGTTTGTCGGAACAGAAAAGGGGACTGAGAAGAAAATGGGGCAGGCATGCGCTCCAGCAGGCGACAACAGCGTTCATTTTTATGCAAGCTATCCGTCACCGAGCCACCACATAATTGCTGCCGGCGTAGGACATGCAGACATGGTCGATCCTGCCGACATCTCAGCGTGCGGTATGCAGTGCTCTGCATGTGTAGGCAGCGGCAACACCGGGCTTAACCAGCAGTTTATCGCATATACGGCAGGGCTTATGGCGGCTTTCTTCAAGTCAACACTTAAATGCGAAGCGCAGTATGAAGCGCTTCTCAACGACTCTTCGACTCATCCTTTCGCGACGACGCTCACCGAGCACAAATAATTTAAGGTTTTTATAACATATAATTTTTTACTTGATTTCCCTTTTTCTATTTCTAGAATTCTGCCGTATGCTGAATTTTTCAGCGATATGTATATTTTTCAATTTAAGGAGATTGCAAAATGAAAAAAACGTTTTTGACAGTGAATCTGATGATTCTGGCACTCGTGTTCATGGCGAGCTGCGGCGGTTCCGATAAGAAACCGGAAAATTCCGACCAGCCTGACACAGAAGATGTTGACACCGACACTGACACTGAACCTACAGACACCGGCTCAGATTCGAATTGCGGCAACAGAGTTGTTGATGCAGGCGAAGCATGTGACGGCAACGCTACTGACTGCAGCGCGGTTGATGCAGGCTACACAGGCGGAATCGCTACATGTAAAGCTGACTGCACCTGGGACACAACAGGCTGTCAGGGAACCCCGTCAGATCCGACCAATCCGACTGATCCGACCAATCCTACTGACCCAACGAATCCTACTGATCCGACCAATCCGACCGATCCTACGAATCCGACTGACCCGACCGATCCCACAAATCCGGATCCGGGATGTGAAGATACATCGCCTAAAACAGGTACCGAAACAGGCAGCGAAGAAGCGGCAATTCCCGTAGACACTAACTTTAAAAGATTTACCGCTGACGCAGATCCGAACAAACCGGCATTTGTTACGGTTGACGACCTTGATAACGACGGTTATCTTGACATGATCGTTGCCCAGTACGGTCCGTCATTGTCAGGAAACTATGATATTTATTGGGGAACCGGCAAACTTGGTAAATGGATAAAAGAGACACTGAATATCGGTGGAGACAACGGAATCAGTTTCCCGCACCCTGTAAAAGTTGCAGACGTTAACGGCGACGGAATAAAAGACATTGTCTCTCCAAGCGGATTCCTTGCTTGTCTGACGAACTGCGGAAATATCTTCTGGCTTGAAGGTACCTGCAAGAGAAACCAGTGGACAAAACACGAAATCATAAAAAATAATGACCATTTCTTCTTCGATGTCTCGCTTGTTGACATCGACGGGGACGGTATAACCGACATCCTCACGAACGCAAGCAAAAAACCGACAATCGGTGCTCAGGATGAGCGTCTTATGTGGTTAAAAGGCACCAATACAGCCGATAAATTCGAGACAACAGCAAGAGTGATCTCAAGCGGAAACGGCGGTCCCTTCCCGAGATTTGTAGACCTTAACGGCGACGGCAAAAAAGATATAGCCATTGCACAGTTCTTTAACAGCAACATCTCTACAGAAGGCAGTTTCATCTGGTTTGAGCAGGTTGACACCGAAAACTGGACAAAACATATAATTGACAGTGAATCCGGTACAAGTTTCTTGCTTGAAATCATTGATGATCTCTACGGTGATGGAGTAAGAAGGGCTGTCGGTGTCAACCATGTTAACTCTGCCGATGATACAAGCGGTCCTAAGGAAGGTGTTTTTGTGTTCGACATTCCCGAAGATCCGACACAGCCGTGGACTAAAACAAACATTGCTACCGACATAAAATCAAGGAAGTCACCTTTGATGGGTAATCAGGCAGCTCCCGGTCTCTTCGGATACGGCGACATCACAGGCAACGGTCTTATCGACCTTGTCGTCAGCGGCGACGGCGACTCCCGCGTATTCTGGTTCGAGCAGAATCCGGCAGGAACTTTCACCCAGCACACGCTTGACGGTGTTGCCGGAGCATCAGTCAACAGCGCAGGCTCGTTCGGGCAGGCAGGCGGAATGCAGATCGTTGACCTTGACGGTGACAGCAAAAACGAGATCATCGTAACTCTTTACGAAGACGACAAAATCTATATCTACAAGTACGACAAATAATCAAAAATCAAAAGCCCCTGTTTCATTGAAATCCGCACAAAAAGTCTTTAAGCATCTGAAAAAATATGAAAACTGGAATAGCACTAAGGAAAGCAGGGAAAGCGAGAAGCGCAATTTTTTCTAAAGAATCTAAAGAAAATCCAGGGAATCTAAGGAATCTAAGGAATCTAAGGAGCCTATGGAGCCTAAGGAACCTAAGGTGTGTTTAGGGATCTTTAATTCCCTAACTTCCCTAGACTCACTAGACACCCTAAATTCCCTGGACTCCCTGCTCCCTAGAAAGCCTCATTTTAAGCCACATTAAAGCTTTCTCGAATTTCGATTATTTTCAGGGCAAAAAAAATGAGGCGACGACCTACTTTTCCACGGCCACTGACCGCAGTATCATCGGCACTGACATGTTTCACTTCTGAGTTCGGGATGGGATCAGGTGGTTCCATGACGTAATCATCACCT